>Ga0073934_10000141_pt1 | contig 213394 bp, 211 predicted proteins | sample LarsenN4metaG_FD_76834 | JGI IMG/M metagenome (GOLD analysis project Ga0073934, IMG submission 76834) | Hot spring sediment bacterial and archeal communities from British Columbia, Canada, to study Microbial Dark Matter (Phase II) - Larsen... ... | reverse complement strand
GAGCCGAGACGATCACCGTGCTTGCAGGAGAGGATCTCGACGACGCCGGGCTTGCCGCGGTGGTCGAGCGCATCCAGCAGGCGCATCCCGACATCGAGATCGAGTCGCTTCGCGGCGAGCAGCCGCTGTACCCCATCCTGATGTCAGCCGAGTAGCAATCAAAGGAGTCCCTCGTGACCGTAGGAATCGTTGTCGACAGCACGTGCGACCTGGCGCCGGAGCAGCTGGCCTCCATGGGCGTGGAGATGGTGCCTCTCAAGGTGCTGTTCGGCGATGAGACGAGTCTCGACTGGATCGGGCTGCGCCCCGAGGAGTTCTATCGCAAGCTCGCCGCATCATCCGTGCTCCCCAAGACCTCGCAGCCGTCGCCCGCCGAGTTCGCCGAGACCTATCAGCGCCTCGCCGAGTCGGGGTGCGATTCAATCGTGTCGATCCACCTGACCGCGGCGCTCTCCGGCACCCACCAGTCGGCTCTGCTTGCCGCCAAGGAGGCCTCTGTGCCGGTGCACGTCATCGACACCAAGCGCGTCTCGCAGGCGTTCGGGCTGATCGTCTCGGCTGCCGTCGAAGCGCGTGACGCGGGGCACGACGGCGAGACCGTTGCCGCGATGACCTCTGAGGTGGCCGCCAAGACGAAGCTGTTCTTCGTTCTCGACACCCTCGACTACCTCGTCAAGGGCGGGCGCGCCGGCAAGGCGCAGGGCTTGGCCGCGTCGCTGCTCAACATCAAGCCCGTCCTCGAGATGAACAGCGACGGCATCATCGAGCCGTTCAAGAAGGTCAAGGGCCGCGCCAAGGCCATCAGCGAGCTCGCCGCGCACGTCGCCGAGGACGCTGCCACCCACGGTCCGCTGAGGGTCGCACTCCTGCACGCCTGCGATCCTGACGGCGTCGCCGAGTTGCGCGCCGCGCTCGAGAAGACCGGTGCCGAACTCGACATCGTCGCCACGGGCCTCGTCGGCTCAGTCATCGGCACCTACGCCGGCCCCAAGGCCGTCGGCGTCGGCTACTACCCGATCCGATAGCAAACCCGCCCTCAGGTGACTGAGCCCTCGGATCGCTCCGCCCGCAAGGCCGCGCACGCGCTGCCCGCAGGCCATGCGCGCTTCGTCGACGGCGCACGCGCCGAGGCGCTCTCGCGCGTGGGTGTGAAGACCGTCGGCGACCTCGTCAGACACTTCCCGCACCGCTATCTCGACCTCTCCGCAACGGCCACGCTTGCCTCGGCTCGCATCGGCGAGGAGCAGACGCTCGTCGGCCGCGTGCACGCTATCAAGGTCAAGAAGCCCCGGCCCCGCCTGTCGATCATCGAGATCGCCCTCGTGGACGGGACGGGCGTGGTCCTCGGCGTGTGGTTCAACCAGCCGTGGATGGAGACTCGTTACCGCATAGGGGAGCGGGTAGCCTTCGCCGGCAAGGTAGAGTTCGACTACGGGATGAAGCAGATGAAGTCCCCGTTCGTCGAGCGCCTTCCCGACGACGCCGAAGCACCCACGGGCCGCATCCTGCCGGTCCACTCGACGACGGAGGGGCTCACCACGGGCTGGCTCCGTCGTCTCGTCGCCGCTGCGGTCGAGGACTACGCGGACGTCCCTGACCACCTTCCGGCGGCCCTTCGTGCCTCTCGCGACCTCGTGTCGCTGCGCACGGCCTATCGCGACATCCACTTCCCGGCCACCATGGAGGCCGCTCACGCGGCGCGGCGCAGGCTGGCCTACGACGAGCTGCTTTCGCTCCAGCTCTACATGGCGATGCGTCGCCACTCGCTCACACGCGAGCATGCCGGGGTGGCCCACACGACCGACGGCCCGGCGCGATCGGCGGTGCAGAAGGCCTTCGGGCACCCGCCGACCGCCGACCAGGAGCGGGCCATCGCCGAGGTGCTCGACGACATGGCTGCGCCGCGGCCCATGAACCGGCTGCTTCTGGGCGACGTAGGCACCGGCAAGACGCTCGTGGCTGCTCACGCACTGGCCGCCGCAGCCGACTCCGGTTCTCAGGCCGCGATGATGGCCCCGACCGAGGTGCTCGCCATCCAGTACGCCGAGAAGGTCGGGCCGCTACTCGATGCCGCGTCCATCTCGTGGGCGCTGCTGAGCGGCTCGACGCCGCCGGCCAAGCGTCGCGACATCCTGGCCGGCGTCGCCGACGGAACGGTGTCGATCCTGTTCGGCACCCACGCGCTGCTCGAGCGCAGCGTCGAGTTCGACCGGCTGACGCTGGCCATCGTCGACGAGCAACACCGCTTCGGCGTCAATCAGCGGCTGGGGCTGCGCGGCAAGGGTGCCGCCGCCGACCTGCTCGTCATGACCGCTACCCCGATCCCGCGATCGCTGGCCCTCACGCTCTACGGCGACCTCGCGACGTCGTACCTGCGCAGCCGACCGGCGCACGCCAAGGGCGTCACGACCCGGGCGGTCAAGCCGCATACCGCGCGCCCGGCTCACGATGCGGTCCGCAAGGCCGTCCGTGCGGGCAGGCAGGCCTACGTCGTGTGCGCGCTCGTCGACGAGAGCGACCAGACCCAGGCCAAGGCGGCGACACGCGAGGCCGAGCGGCTGCGCAACGAGGTCTTCCCCGACCTCAAGGTCGGCCTGCTCACCGGCCGAATGCGCCCCGCCGAGAAGGCCGCGGTCATGACGGCGTTTCGTGCCGGCGAGATCGAGGTCCTCGTGTCCACGACCGTCATCGAGGTCGGTGTCGACGTCCCAAACGCAACGGTGATGCTCATCGAAGACGCCGATCGCTTCGGCCTGGCCCAGCTGCACCAGCTGCGCGGACGGGTGGGCCGTGGTGAGCACGCCGGCGAGGTCTGGCTGATCGCCGATCCCAAGACCGACGAAGGCCGCTCAAGGGTCGGGGCACTCGTCGAGATCGCCGACGGCTTCGAACTCGCGGAGCGTGACCTGCGCCTGCGTGGCCAAGGCACCGTGCTCGGCGACAGGCAGCACGGCCTGGCCGAGCTCCGCATCGCCAACGTGCTCGACGACCTCGATCTCGTCGAGGCGGCACGCAAGGACGCGTTCGCCATCGTCTCATCCGACCCTCATCTGGAGTCACCCGTGCACGGACCGCTCCTCATCGAGGTCAAGGCGGCGTTTGAAAGCGCATGGGAGTGGGTGAGCAGCGGATGAGGATCATCGGCGGCCGGTTCGCCGGCAGACGCATCGCCGCACCACCGGGTTCTTCCACGAGGCCGACGACCGACCGTGTCCGCGAGTCGCTCATGAGCGCGATCATCTCCCGCATGGGGGAGGACATGGAGACCGCCCGTGTACTCGACCCCTTCGCCGGCTCGGGCGCGCTCGGGCTCGAAGCGCTGTCGCGCGGAGCCGTCCGTGCGACCTTCGTCGAACGCGACCGCAAGTCGTTCTCTGTCTTGAAGGACAATGTTCGGACCCTGGGCGTCACCGAGCAGGCCACATTGGTTCTCGGCGACGCATCCTCGCTGCTCAACGGCATCGTTACGGGCGGTCCGTACTCGTTGATTCTGCTGGACCCGCCGTATACACTCGACCCGACCGTGGTGGAACGCCTTCTCGGCGGACTGCTTGCGGCGGGGGCCATCGATCCCGACGCGCTCATCACCTGGGAACACTCCAGTGGCGTCGGAGTAACGTGGCCGAGTGGGTTCGAACCCGTGGCCTCGAAGCGGTACGGGTCGACGAGCATCGACTTCGCGGTCGTTGCCGAAGGGGAGCGCAACTCGTGAAACGCGCCATAGTGCCGGGCACCTTCGACCCGGTCACCTCGGGGCACCTCGACATCATCGAGCGTGCCTCGGGGCTGTTCGACGAAGTGGTCGTCGGCGTCGCCCTGTCGGCGGACAAGGGCGGTGGCCCGCTCTTCAGCGTCGAGGAGCGCGTGGAGCTGCTCTCGGGCGCGGTTTCCGGGTTCGGCAACGTATCGGTGCGCCCTTTTGATACGCTATTGGTGGATTTCGCCGAGGAGACGAGCGCGCACGTCATCGTCAAGGGACTGCGTGCGGTGACCGACTTCGAACGCGAGTTCCAGATGGCCGCGCTGAACTGGCGCCTCGACTCCAAGGTCGAGACCATGTTCATCATGGCTGTACCGGAGTACATGTACCTGAGCTCGTCGGCGGTCAAGGAGATCGCACGACACGGAGGCTCGGTGCGCGGACTCGTACCGGACACGGTATGCGACGCGCTCGAAGCCAAACTGCATACAGCCCGTTAGGGAGGACTGTGCATGGACATCATGGCCCTGATCGACCGTGTAGAGGAGATCGTGGACAACGCCGCTGGCGTACCGTTCTCCAACCAGAAGAGGGTCGACCCGGAGGCGGTCTACGAGATCATCGACGAGATCCGCGCGCAGTATCCCGATGAGCTCAAGCAGGCGCGCTGGATCGTCAAGGAGCGCCAGGAGATGCTGGAAGAGGCCGAGAAAGAGGCCAACCGCATCCTTGAGGAGGCGCGTGAGCGCGCCCAGGCGCTGGCCAGCGAGCAGGAGATCGTCCGACTGGCGGAGCAGCAGGCCGCCGACATCATGGACAAGGCGCGCCAGCAGGAGCGTGAGATCCGTCTCGGCGCGGAGGACTACGCCGACGAGATGCTCGCCAACCTCGAGGTCAACCTCGGCAAGCTGCTGACCGCCGTACAGCGCGGCCGCGACCGCCTGCAGGGCAAGGTCTCGCAGCGCCAGTAGCTGCCGCCTGCCATATCGCGATGTTCAACCTCCCCATAGATCTGCGTCCGGTGCTCGATGCCACCGGTGGTTGCGTGGACGTCGACACCGACGTCCACTTCGACGCGCTGGTCGTGGGCGAGGAGCGTTTCGATGCCGTCGCCCCGGCCCACGTCACCGCAACCGTGTCCAACGTCGGCTCCGGGTTCGCCGCGATGGGCACCGTGACCGCGCCCGTGCGTGCCACCTGTGCTCGATGTCTCTGCGAGTTCGAGACCGTCCTCGAAGGCGAGCTCGAGGGGCTGTACCTGCTGCCGGGCCAAGAAGCCGACGAGGCCGAGATGGCCGAGAAGGTCTCGAGCGACGGCTTCATCGACCTGGGCGGAGCGATCGGTGCGGCGCTGACCATCGCTGCCCCCTTCGTACCTCTGCACGACGAGCAGTGCGCGGGGCTGTGCCCCGGTTGCGGCGCCGATCTCAACGCCGAGGAGTGCTCCTGCGGGGAGCAGGTCGATGAGGCCCATCCCTTCGCGGGCCTGGCGTCACTGCTCGAGTCGGAGGATGATTCCGAGCAGTCTTAACACGCCGCCACGGGTCGTGTTATGCTTTCCCTTCGTGCGGCCTGAGCCGCGCAGACCATGTGACCGTGTAACCGCGATGCGCCTTGGCGCGCTTCGCACTCAGGTGAAAGAGGATCGGACGATGGCTGTCCCCAAGCGCAAGACCGGGCGTGCGAAGACCAACTCGCGCCGCTCATCGCACAAGCTGACTGTGACGGGTGTCTCCACCTGCCCGCAGTGCCACCAGCCCAAGCTGCCGCACCGCGTCTGCGGTGAGTGTGGCTACTACAACGGCAAGGAGATCGTCGAGACCGACTAGTCAGGTGCTGCCGGGAACACCCGACAGACCTCATAGTCCAATCGACGTAGACATCCATGTCTGAGAGTCGTGCTGTGACCATCGCCGTCGACGCTGTCGGCGGCGATTTCGCGCCCGATGAGATCTTGGCCGGAGTGGCGGTGGCCATCGCGTCTGACCCCGCGGTACGCATCGTCTTGCTGGGTCCCGACGAGATCGTGACGCCGTTTGCTTCCGCGCACGGTGAGCGCATCATCGCCCACCCGACCACCGAGATCATCGCGATGGACGAGCATCCTGCCACTGCCGTCAGGGCACGCAAGGACTCGTCCATCGTCGTCGGCTGCCGCCTCGTGAAGGAGGGCGCTGCCGACGCGTTCTTCTCGGCGGGTTCGACGGGGGCCGCCATGGCGGCCGCCACCCTCGTGATGGGCCGCATCAAGGGCGTGCACCGTCCGGCGATCGCTACGGTGCTTCCCACCGCGGGCCAGCCGACCGTGCTGCTCGATGTGGGTGCGAACGCCGACTGCCGTCCGGAGCACCTGCTCCAGTTCGCGCACATGGGTGCCGCGTACGCCAGCACGGTGCTCGGCGTTGTACACCCGCGCATCGGTCTGCTCAACATCGGCGAGGAGCCAACCAAGGGCTCGCAGCTCGCCATCGAGGCTCACGCGCTGATGGCCGAGCAGGTGCAGGGCTTCTGCGGCAACGTCGAAGGCCGGGATGTCATCGCAGGCGTGGCCGACGTGATCGTCACCGATGGGTTCACCGGCAACGTCGCTCTCAAGCTGCTCGAGGGGACGAGCAAAGTGCTTCTCGGCCAGGTGAAGGACGCCATGACGTCGAGCACGGTCAACAAGGCCGCCGCTGCGGTTGTCGCGCCGTCGCTGCGCAAGCTCAAGGACCGGCTTGATCCCGACACATACGGTGGCGCGCCCCTTCTGGGCGTCAACGGGGTGTGCATCATCGGGCACGGCTCGTCGAAGGCCAAGGCTGTGGCCAACGCCGTCAAGGTGGCTGCGCAGGCCGGTCGCGGCGGACTGACCGACATGATCGCCGAGGCGGTCTCGGGAGTCTGATCGTTCCCGATTCACCGGCGCCCCGAGTTGGGGTACACTTCCCCGACCATGCACGGCCGTCGGCTTCAAGGAGCCCTGTGTCGAACCCACGTATCCATGCACAGATAGCGGCGGTCGGAGCGTATCTGCCCGAGCGTGTGCTGACCAACGCCGACCTCGAGCGTATGGTCGACACCTCCGACGAGTGGATCCTCACCCGCACCGGAATCCGGGAGCGCCATATTGCGGCTCCGGGGGAGGCAACCTCTGACCTGTCGGCGGCCGCGGCTCGCGTCGCGCTCCAACGCGCCGGCATCGAAGCCACCGAGCTCGACCTCATCATCGTCGCGACCTCGACGCCCGATCACGTGATGCCCTCGGCCGCTTGCCTGACCGCTGCCAAGCTCGGTGTCGAGTGCGCGGCATTCGATCTCAACGCCGCGTGCTCCGGCTTCGTCTACGCTCTGCACACCGCGGCAGGCCTCATCGAGGCAGGCCGAGCCCGTACGGCACTCGTCGTCGGTGCGGACACCCTGAGCAGCATCGTGGACTTCACCGACCGGGGGACATGCGTCCTGTTCGGCGATGGTGCCGGCGCCGTGGTGCTTCGCGCCGCCGATCAGCCCGGCGTCATGTCGACGGTCCTCGGTTCGGACGGCACCGGTGCCGAGCAGCTCATCGTGCCTGCCGGTGGCTCCAAGTACCCGTACGACGAGACGCGTGCGGCCGCCCGGGAGCAGTTCCTGCGCATGAACGGGCCCGAGGTGTTCAAGTTCGCGGTACGCGTGATCCCGCGCGCCACCGAGCAGGCGCTGAAGGCGAGCGGACACGACGTCGCCGACCTCGATTGGCTGGTCCCGCACCAGGCCAACCAGCGCATTCTCAACACGGTCGAAGAGCGTCTCGGCATCGATCACGCGAAGGTCTTCTCGAACCTCGACCGGACCGGCAATACGTCCGCGGCTTCGATACCTCTGGCCCTGGACGACCTGTATACTAGCGGGCGACTCTCGCCCGGCGATCTGCTCGCGCTTGTGGGCTTCGGCGCGGGCCTGACCTGGGGGGCCGCGGTCGTCACCTGGACCGCGGATAGACCACACGAGGAGGCATGAGGTCTTCATGGCATTGCGCACTCGGCTGACCGAGATGCTCGGCATCGAACATCCCATCATCCAGGGAGGCATGGCGTGGACGGCGACCGCGGAGCTTGCGGCGGCTGTCAGTAACGCCGGCGGCCTCGGCATCATCGGCGCGGGCCACATGCCCACCGACCTGCTGCGCGAGCAGATCCGCAACGCGAAAGCGGCCACGGATCGCCCGTACGGCGTCAACCTGATGCTCCTCACACCGCACATCGACGAGCTCGTGCAGCTCGTTCTGGACGAGGGCGTGCCTGCTGTCACCACCGGCGCCGGCAACCCAGGCAAGTACATGAGCGCGCTCAAGGACGCGGGCATCAAGGTGCTCACCGTCGTCCCGTCAGTCGCGCTGGCCAAGCGCATGGAGTCGATCGGCGCCGACGCCGTCATCGGCGAGGGCATGGAGGCCGGCGGCCACATCGGCGAGCTCACCACGCTCGTGCTCACCCCGCAGCTCGCCGACGCCGTCTCGATCCCGGTTGTAGCGGCAGGTGGTATCGCTGACGGTCGTGGAGTGGCCGCGGTGTTCGCTTTGGGTGCCGAGGGCGTGCAGGTCGGCACGCGGTTCATGTGCGCCGAGGAGTGCACCATCCACCCTGCCGTCAAGCAGCAGGTCATCAAGGCCAAGGACCGCGACACGGTCGTGACCGGCCGTTCCACCGGCCACCCCGTGCGTGTGATCAAGAACAAGCTGTCGCGGATGCTCGAGGAGCTGGACCGGGATAACCGGACCGAGGATCTCGAGGCGCTGGGCAGCGGTAAGCTCGCGCTGGCTATGCGCGAGGGCGACACCCAGATGGGGTCGCTGATGGCCGGCCAGTCCGCCGCAATGGTCTGCGAGGTCCAGCCGGCTGCGGTCATCGTCGAAGAGATGATGTCCGAGGCAGCCGATGTCATGCGCCGCATGGCGGCGCCGGTAGAGGCCTGATCCGATGACGTTGCGCACCGCATTGGTCTTCCCGGGGCAGGGCTCCCAGCGAGCCGGCATGCTGGCCGACGTGCCCGAGAACGACGACCTCGGGAGACTGCTCGACGCCGCCGAGGCGCTCACCGATCTCGAGCTGCGTGTCTACGCGGCCATGGGCCCCGACGAGGAGCTTGCAGATACTCGTGTCGCCCAGCCGCTGCTGTACCTGGCCGACTGGGCCTGGGGCCGAGCTCTGCTCGACAGCGGGCTTAAGCCGTTCGCCGTGGCGGGGCACTCCCTCGGCGAACTCGCGGCTCTCGCGATCGCCGGTGTCTTCTCGGTGGAGGCCGGCCTTGAGCTCGTCGTCGAGCGCAGCAAGCTGATGGCGGCGACCGCGGCTGGGACCCCCGGTTCGATGGCCGCCGTCCTTGGCCTCGACGCCGCGTCCGTTGCCGCCGCGATCGATGGCATCGACGGTGTGTGGACCGCAAACGACAACGCGGTGGGACAGATCGTCATCTCCGGCACCGTACTTGGCGTCGAGCGTGCCGGCGATGCGCTCTCCGAGGCCGGAGCCAAGCGGGTCGTACCGCTCAAGGTCAGCGGCCCGTTCCATTCGCCGCTCATGGAGCCCGCGGCCGCCGCGTTCGCCGAGATCCTGTCGGGCGCGGACTTCCGTGACGCCAGGATCCCGGTGCTCTCGAACACCGACCCGAGCCCCGCGACCGATGCCGAGAGCATCAAGAGCCGGCTCATGGCACAGATCACCTCACCGGTCCGCTGGACCGAGACGATGGCCGCGTTGGCCGCCGACGGCCCCGTCCGCGTTGTCGAAGCCGGTCCCGGCAGCGTGCTGACCGGCCTGGCCAAGCGCATTGATGGGGTGCAGGCGGTCTCAGTGGAGGCCATAGGTATCGAGGCCGTGATGGGGGAGGTGTCGTGATGACGGGCAACGATTTCGCAGGCAAGAGCGCCATCGTCACCGGAGCATCGCGGGGCATCGGCGCGGCTGTCGCGCTGGAACTGGCCGCGCGTGGGGCTTCTGTCGTCGTGAACTACGCCGGTAACGAGGCAGCGGCACAGGCCGTGGTCGATAGGATCACCGCTGACGGCGGGCGTGCGATCGCTGTGCGCGCCGACGTGAGCGATCCTCGCCAGTGCGAGCAGCTGGTCGAGGCCGCCCAGTCCGAGTTCGGTTCCGTGGACGTGCTGGTGAACAACGCCGGCATCACCCGTGACGGGCTCGTCGTGCGCATGGGCGACGAGGACTGGTCCGCGGTCATCGACACGAACCTCACCGGTGTCTTCTCGATGACCCGTGCCGCGGCCAAGATCATGATGAAGCAGCGCAGTGGCTCGATCGTGAACGTGACGTCGGTGATCGGGCTCGTCGGCAACGCGGGTCAGGCCAACTACGCGGCGGCCAAGGCCGGCGTCATCGGGCTCACCAAGTCCGTCGCCAAGGAGCTTGCCGGCCGGGGGATCCGCTGCAACGCGGTCGCGCCCGGCTTCATCGAGACCGACATGACCGCCGAGCTTTCCGAAGCCGTGTGCGACGCCGCCAAGGCCCAGATCGCGCTCAAGCGATTCGGGACCGCAGCCGACATCGCGTCGGCAGTCGCGTTCCTGGCGGGTGAGTCCGGTGGATACATCACCGGTCAGGTCCTGGCAGTAGACGGCGGTATGACGTTCAGTTAGTGGTGTCACACGGGCATGCGCCCGTCGAATGAATATGTCACTACCATCAGGTGGGAAGGAGGAATGCAGCGTGGAGCGTGAAGAGATCTTGGACAAGGTCCGCGACGTCATCGTCGATCAGCTCAACGTCGATGCCGAGGATGTGAACGAGGAGGCGTCGTTCGTTGACGACCTCGGAGCCGATTCGCTCGACATCGTCGAGCTGGTCATGGCGCTCGAGGAGGAGTTCGGTGTCTCCATCCCCGACGAGGAGGCGGAGAACATCAAGACCGTCGGCGATGCCGTGGCCTACATCGAGGCCAACGCGTAGGACCTTCCGTCGTTGCGAATCAACGGCCGGCGGCGTCCGTCGCGCATGCGCGCGGCGTCGCCGGCCTGCATCAACCGAACGGCCACAACATCCGAGGACAAGGAACGACCAGTCAGTGGACATGCCCACGCTCACCATCGGACAGCACACCGCACGCCTTCCCATCATCCAGGGAGGCATGGCGGTCCGCATCTCCATGGCCCCGCTGGCCGCAGCGGTCGCCGAGGCAGGTGGCATCGGCATCATCGCCGGTAGCGGCCTGACGCCGGCCGAGCTCGCCGCGGAGATCCGAGCGGCCAAGGCGGCGACGTCGGGCGTGATCGGCGTCAACATCATGGTGGCCGTCCGCATCTTCAAGGAGCTCGTCACCACCGCCATCGCCGAGGGTGCCGACCTGATCATCGCCGGAGCCGGATTCTCGCGTGACGTGTTCACGTGGGGTGCAGAGGCCGGCGTTCCGATCGTCCCGATCGTTGGCAGCGTGCGCGTCGCCAAGCTCGCCGAGCGCTTCGGTGCCGCCGCGGTCGTGGTCGAAGGCGTCGAGGCCGGAGGACATCTCGGCACCGACCAGCCCATGCGCGAGTTGCTTCCCTCGATCGTTGAAGCGGTTGACATCCCTGTGATCGGAGCCGGCGGCGTCGTCGACGGGCGCGATATCGCAGAGGTGCTCGAACTTGGTGCCGCGGGTGTGCAGATGGGCAGCCGCTTCGTGGCGACCATCGAGTCCTCGGCACCCGATGACTTCAAGCAGATGTACGTGAACGCGACCGACGAGGATGTCGTCTTGGTCAAGAGTCCGGTGGGTCTGCCCGGGCGCGCACTCAAGAACCCGTTTTGGGAGCGCACGCAGGCAGGCGACTACCCGGCCATCCGCAGGTGCAGGTCGTGCCTCAAGGAATGCCACAAGGACTACTGCATCATCGACGAGCTCGAGATGGCACAGTCAGGAGACGTGACCAACGGCCTGGTCTTCGCCGGGCAGTCCGCCTCCAGGATCCACGACGTCCCGTCCGTGGCCGAACTCATGAAGCGTCTCGTCGCCGAGTGGCGCGAGTCGAAAGGGGTGCTGTAGATGAGGCGTGTCGTCATCACAGGACTCGGCGCCGTCACCCCGACGGGCGTCGGCGTCGACGCCATGTGGGAGTCGCTGGCCGCGGGTCGTAGCGGCATCTCGGCCATCGAGCACTTCGATGCGAGCGAGTACCCCACCCGGTTCGCAGGCTACATCCGCGACTTCGACTCTTCCGCGGTACTCGACTCCAAGGAGGCGCGCCGCATGTCGCGCTTCCAGCAGTTCGCCATGGTGGCGGCTGCCGAGGCGCTTGCTGACGCCGGCCTCAGCGAGATCGACGACGAGCTGGCCCCACGTGCGGGCGTCATCGTCGGCTCGGGCATCGGCGGGCTGCAGACGATGGAGGAGCAGACGCTCGTCTTGGCCGAGCGCGGCCCCTCGCGCATCAGTCCGTTCCTCGTTCCGATGATGATCGTCGACCTGGCCGCCGGTCAGATCTCGATCCGCTACAACCTCAAGGGCATCAACTACGCGCCCGTCTCGGCGTGTGCGACCGGCAACCACGCCCTCGGTGAGGCGTTCGAGGCCATCCGCCGCGACGACGCCGACATCGTGGTCGCCGGCGGTTTCGACGCCGGCGTCACCCCGCTGGGTGTGGCCGGCTTCTGCGCGGCCCGCGCGCTGTCGAACCGCAACGACGACCCGCAGGGCGCCTCTAGGCCCTGGAGCGCGTCTCGCGACGGTTTCGTCATCGCCGAGGGCGGAGCGCTGCTGGTGCTCGAGGAGTACGAGCACGCCAAGGCTCGCGGCGCGCAGATCTACTGCGAGCTCGCCGGCTATGGCGCCAGTGCCGACGCGTATCACATCACCGCTCCGGCTCCGGACGGCTCGGGTGCGATGCGCGCGATGTCGGCCGCGCTCGCGAAGGCCGGACTCGCACCGGGCGATATCGACTACATCAACGCCCACGGCACCTCGACGCCTGTCGGAGACGTCGCTGAGACCAACGCGATCAAGAAGGTCTTCGGGGCCGACGCCCCGCTCGTCTCATCGACCAAGTCGATGATGGGCCACATGCTCGGCGGTGCAGGTGCCGCCGAGGCGTGCGCGTGCGTCCTGGCGATGCGTGAGTCGCTCATCCCGCCGACCATCAACCTCACCGATCCCGATCCGGAGTGCGACTTGGACTACATACCGCTCACCGCCCGGGAGAAGTCGGTCGGCGCCTCGATGAGCAACTCGTTCGGTTTCGGCGGCCACAACGCCACCCTCGTCTTCCGCGCGCTCTAGCGCGCGAGACGACCGGGGGAACGGTGAGAGATCCCAACGCCGAGATCGACCGTAAACTCGCACAAGCCGAGGCCGTGCTCGCGCACCGCTTCTCGGATCGCGAGCTCCTGCGCCGCGCGCTGACCCACCCGTCCGTCATCGCCGATGGCGCACCGACCGACTACGAGCGCCTTGAGTTTCTCGGCGATTCGATCGTCGGCTTCATCGTGGCCGAGGAGGTCTTCCGCCGCTTCCCTGACTTGAGGGAAGGTGGGATGACCCGCATCAAGGTCTCCACCGTCAACGGGGCCGTGCTCGCTGCCGTCGCTGAGCGTCTCGGACTCGAAGACGTGATCATCCTCGGCGAGAGCGAGCTGGGAACGGGTCGGCGCGGGATGGCGTCCGCTCTTGAGAACGCCTACGAGGCGCTGACCGCGGCTCTCTACCTCGACGCCGGTCTGGACGCCGCGCGCGCGTGGGTGCTCAAGACGCTCGGCGAGTACATCGACGAGTCGGTCGCCGCATCGCCCGAGAACCCCAAGTCCGAGCTCCAGGAGACGGTGCAGTCCGTGGGTGGCGTGGTCACCTACGAGATCATTGCGCAAGAGGGTCCACCCCACGATCGGGTCTTCGTCGCCCGGGCCTTGATCGACGGGCGCACGGCGGGTGAGGGGAGCGGCCGCTCCAAGAAGGAGGCCGAGGTCGCGGCTGCGACCGCCGCCCTCGACGAACTGCGCCGGGAGCCCTCGTGAGAGCACTCGCCTGTGCTACACTTGCTGGCGCTCTTCATGAGTGACTCCCACCCGTCCTGACCTGCTGCGATTCGAAGGAAGCGTGTGCATCTCACCTCACTGACACTCAAGGGATTCAAGTCCTTCGCGGACCGCTCCACGCTCTCCCTTGAGCCGGGTGTGACGGTCGTGGTGGGACCCAACGGATCCGGCAAGTCCAACATCTCTGACGCGGTCCTGTGGGTTCTCGGCGAGCAGTCCGCCAAGACGCTGCGCGGGCAGGCCATGGAAGACGTCATCTTCGCCGGCTCTTCGGCCAGACAGGCCGTCGGCGTCGCCGAAGTGGACCTCGTGCTCGACAACTCGGATGGCACGCTGCCGCTCGAGTTCACCGAGGTCACCATCACGCGCCGGATGTATCGCTCCGGCGAGAGCGAGTACCTGATCAACCAGTCGCCCGCCAGGCTGATGGACGTACAGGACCTTCTGCACGACACCGGGCTCGGCCGAGACACGCACTCCATCATCAGCCAGGGCCGTCTCGACGAGGTGCTGAACTCTCGTGCCGAGGAGCGCCGCGCCCTCATCGAGGAAGCCGCCGGCGTCCTCAAGCACAAGAAGCGCAAGGAGAGAGCGGTGCGCAAGCTCGTGGGGCTCGACGCCCACCTCGAGCGCGCCCGCGACATCACCGGCGAGATCGACCGGCAGCTGCGACCGCTCGAGCGGCAGGCCAACAAGGCCGCCACGCACGGCGAGCTGGTCGGCGAGCTGCGCGAGCTCGAGATCAACCTCGCGGTCGACGACCTGCGCAGGCTCCAGCAGGCGTGGGACGAGCTCGCCAAGCTCGAGAAGGAGGCCGATGCCGAGGTCGAGCTGACCCGGATGCGCCTTGCGGACCGAGAGGCCGAACTCGAGAAGTTCCAGAACCTGCTCGAGGAGAAGGGCCTGTTCGTGGGCGACCTCTCCGAGCAGCGGCGCCGGATGCAGTCCATCCTCGAGCGGCTCGACGCAGGCCTGCTGCTCCTCGAGGAGAAGGGCAAGAACCTCGTCACCCGGCTGTCAGAGCTGCGCCAGAAGCTCCACCAGGCCGAGACCCGCGCCGCCATGCGATCGGGCGAGCTCGAGCGGCTCACCTCCGAGCGCTCCGAGACCGACGCGCGTCTCAAGGCGCTGTACGGGCAGCTCAACGAGGTCCGCAAGGAGGCCGAGCAGGTCCGCAAGGCCCGTCTCGCCGCCGATGAGGAGCTCGCCCGGCTCTCGACCGAGCTGCGCGGCGCCCGCAAGATGCTTGAGGACAACCGGGCCCGCCTGGCCACGGCCGAGCAGGCCATCGGCGCGGCTCAGCTCGAGAGCGATCTGCTCACCGAGCGCCGCGACCAGATCGACCAGCAGCAGCAACAGGTGCAGTCCACGCTCTCGGCCCGCCGTGCGCGCCTCAACTCGCTCGACGAGCAGATGTCCAAGATCAAGCGCGACATCACGCTTGCAGACTCCGACGTCGACAAGCGCGTGCGCGTGCTCGAGTCGCGCCGCCGGGAGCTCGATGGTCGCCGAGAGTCACTGACCGCCGCGCGCGCTGAGGCCCGGGGACTCGAGGAGGTCGACCGCGCGTTCGCGTCGGCCTCACCCGCGCTCGCGTGGGTGCTCAGCAAGGAGAAGGAGCTCACCGGACTCGTCGGCTCCGTCGCCGAGTCGGTCAAGGCTCCCGAGCGCCACGAGCGGCTCGTGGAGCGCCTCCTCGGCGCCGATCTGTTCGGCGTCATCGTCGAGGACGCATCAGCTGCCGCGGGTGTCGCCGGCAAGATCGCCAGCAGCGTCGAGGGCGAGATATCGCTCGTTCCGCTCAAGGGCGGGAAAGGCCGGCCCAAGGGCGCCAAGCACGGTGTGCGGCTACTCGACGAGGTCGAGTGCCTCAACGGCACCGCGCCCGCCATCGAGGCGCTTCTCGGCGATGTGTACCTCGTAGACGACGTCGAGGCGGCCTACCGCGCGCACGCGGCCGATGACACGGGGTGCCGTTTCGCCACCCCCGACGGCGCGGTCGTGTGGCCGTCCGGCAAGCTGACGCTCGGCACGCAGGTCACCGACGCGGAGGGCGTGCTCGCCCGTAAGCGCCGTATCAACGAGCTGCTCGACGAGGTCGCTGCTCTGACGACCGCCGTCGGTGAGATAGAGTCGTCGACCGCCGACGCCGAGGAGGCCCTGGCGCTCGCCCAGCAAGACGCCCTCGAGCTGTCACAGCGCCTTGCGTCGTTCACCGGCGAGCACGACTCGCTGCTCGAAGAGGTCGGTCGTCTCGAGACGCAGTTCACGAGCCTGTCGCAGGAGGCCGAGTCGGTCGCCCGCAGGCTCACAGACATCGAGACCCGCACCAACAAGGACCGCCCGGCCATCGAGGCGCTGGCCAAGCAGATCGCCGAGGGCGAAACCGCCATCGACGCCCTCGAGGAGGAGTCCGCAGCCGCCCGCGAGAGCCGCGACATGCGGTTCCGAGAGGAGTCGGCTGTCTCGGAGCGGGTCAGCACGTGTCAGGTCGACATTGCGACGGTCTCCGAGCGCGAGGTGCACCTCAAACGACAGGTCACGACGATCACCAACGAGCTCAAGGAGCTCGAGGACACGGTGGTCAAGTCGGTGCAGACAGAGCAGGCCCTTGAGTTGCTGCGCGCGCGCATCCAGCCGGTGCACGAGCTCTACAGCACGCTGCAGGAGCGCGCCGAGCACTGGGCGGTCAAGCTGAGGGACCGCGCCCGGTTCGAGCAGGCCGACTCAGAGTCGCTTCGTACCACCATCCATGACGCACAGGACGCCGTCCGCGAGGTCCAGTCCGAGATCGAGGCCCGCAGCGGATCGGTCGCCGACCTGCGCGTCCAGAAGGGCCAGCTCGAGGTACAGGTGAACCAAGCGGTCCGCAAGATCGTCGAGGAGCTCGGCATGCCGATGGAGATGGCCGCAGCCCGGGACGCACTCGAGGACCGACAGGGCGCCGAGGACCGAGCCCACAAGCTGCGCAAGCAGATCTCGACCATCGGCCCTGTCAACCCGGTCGCCGTCGAGGAGTTCGAGTCGCTCAAGGCCCGCCGCGAGTTCATGGCGACCCAGGTGGCCGACCTTGATGCGTCGCGCAAGGCGCTGTCGAAAGTCATCGCCGCCATCGACCGCAAGATGCGCGACCGCTTCCTCGAGACCTTCGAGCAGGTCGACCAGCACTTCCAGCAGATCTTCGCCGTGTTGTTCCCCGGTGGTACCGCGCAGCTGCAGCTCACGGATCCGGAGGACGCCGAAGTCACGGGCGTCGAGGTCGTCGCGCAGCCGCGCGGAAAGAAGCTCGCGAAGATGTCGCTCATGTCGGGCGGGGAGAAGTCGCTCACGGCGCTCGCGCTGCTGTTCGCGGTCTACCGCACCCGGCCGTGCCCCTTCTACATCCTCGACGAGGTCGAAGCGGCACTCGACGACACCAACCTGCGGCGCTTCGTCGCGTTCGTCGACTCGATGCGCGCCCACACCCAATTCGTGGTCGTCTCGCACCAGCGGCGCACCATGGAGATGGCCGACGTGCTCTACGGTGTCTCGATGCAGGCGGACGGCGTCAGCAAGGTCGTCTCGCAGAAGCTCGAGCGTGCACTCGAGCACGCCGAGGGGTGACACCGGTGGCCGGCTCCTGGTTCCAGCGACTCTCCGACGGGCTCTCGAAGACCCGCGAGCAACTCACCGGTCAACTCAACGTCCTCCTGCAGCGCGGGCCCGACCTCGACGAGGAGTTCTGGGAGCAGCTCGAAGAGGCGCTCCTGACCGCCGACGTCGGCGTCAGCGCTACCGACGACATCGTGTCCCGGCTGCGCCAGGAGTCCACTCGACAGGCGCTGCCTGATGCGGCTGCAGTACTCGGGCTTCTCGGAGAGATGGTCGCGGCTGAGTTCGGAGAGCCTGCATCGATCCTAGAGGCCCGGCCGGCGACGGTGCTGTTCGTCGGCGTCAACGGCGCCGGCAAGACCACCTCGGTCGGGAAGATCGCCAAGCAGGCCAAGGACGGGGGCGCCAACGTAGTACTGGGCAGCGCCGACACCTTCAGGGCCGCGGCCGCCGAGCAGCTGGACGTATGGGCTCAGCGCGCGGGAGTCCCTGTGGTCCGACGAGACCGCGGCGCAGACCCGGCCGCGGTGGCCTTCGAGACGGTCGAGTACGCCGAGAACAACGGGTGCGACCTTGCACTCATCGACACCGCCGGCCGCCTGCATACCTCGGCAGACCTCATGCGTGAGCTCGCGAAGGTCAAGCGGGTCACCGTCAACAGGAGCAAGGCTCCCGTCTATACGCTGCTCGTGCTCGACGCGACCACCGGTCAGAACGGACTCAACCAGGCTCGCGAGTTCAATGCGGCACTCGAACTCGACGGCGTCGTCCTGACGAAGCTCGACGGCACCGCTCGCGGAGGAATCACGATCGCGATCGCGCGCGAACTGGGCCTGCCTATCGTGCGTCTCGGGGTCGGCGAGTCACTCGAGGACCTGCGCCCGTTCGACGCCCGCGAGTTCGCGCAGGCACTGATCGGTGGCTGACCCGCGGACACCCGAGTCCGACGATGGCCTGTACGTGGGGCCGAGCGTGCTGGCTCCCGTGTCGCCGATGGGGATGGGTGCGCGCATCGCGCGCCTTTTGCTGATTCCACTGCTCGTGATCCTGTTCGCGGTCCTGATCCTGTTCTACGTACTCTTCACGACGCTCAAGGTCGACGGTGCGTCCATGGAGCCCTCGCTCTCCGACGGCGACCGACTACTGGTCACTCACGGCGTCGACACGCTACAGACCGGCGACGTCATCGTGTTCAGCGCGGTGAGCCGCTCGCGTGGACGCGAGGACCTGATCAAGCGCGTGATCGCCCTGCCCGGCGACCGGGTCAGCGTCACTGACGGAATCGCGACGGTCAACGGAGTCGTCGAGTCCACACCTGATCCGATACCGGATCCCACCGAGGCCCTCAAGGTCGACGAGTTCACAGTGCCCGACGACACCGTGTTCGTCCTCGGCGACAATCGCCCCGTCTCGCTCGACAGTCGCATCCTGGGACCAATCCCTCAGGGTGCGATCACCGGCGAGGCCGTGTGGATCTTCGCGCCGCCATCGCACTTCGGATGGATCGACGGCACACGGTGACGCCAACCGCGTGAGGCGAGAGCGCCGGCCGGCAGGTTTGACTACCGCTGGCCGTGCCGATAGCGTGAAACGTCCCAGTCGCAACAACTGCACGAAGGAATCCTCGATGTTCCAGAACCTCTCCGACAGACTCCAGCGCATCTTCGCCGGTCTGACCTCCAAAGGTCGCCTCACCGAGGCCGATGTGGACGCGGCCGCTCGCGAGATCCGCATGGCCTTACTCGAAGCCGACGTCAATGTAGCCGTGGTCAAGGACTTCGTTGCGCGCGTGAAGGAACGCGCGGTGGGTGCGGACGTCATGAACTCGCTCACCCCGGGCCAGCAGGTGGTCAAGATCGTGCTCGAGGAGCTGACCGCTCTTCTCGGCAGCACGGAGTCCAAGCTCGTCTTGTCGGGGCGCATCCCCAACGTGATCATGCTGGTAGGACTCCAGGGCTCCGGCAAGACGACCGCCGCCGCCAAACTGGCGTACCTGCTCAAGAAGCAGGGCCGATCACCCGTGCTCGTCGCCTGTGACGTCTACCGCCCCGCGGCCATCGATCAGCTTGAGACCCTCGGTGCCGAGATCGGCGTGCCCGTCTATCGCGGCGAGGGGGCGGATCCCGTCGCCATCGCCTCCGCTGGCGTTAGGTACGCCATAGACAACCTCCGCGACGTGGCGATCGTTGACACCGCCGGCAGGCTCCATGTCGACGAGGAGATGATGGCTGAGGCGGTCGCGATCAAGGGGGCGGTCAAGCCCGACCAGGTCCTCATGGTCGTCGACGCGATGATCGGCCAGGACGCCGTGAGCACCGCCAAGGCCTTCGCCGACCGCGTGGACTTCGACGGCGTGATCTTGAGCAAGCTCGACGGCGACGCGCGTGGCGGCGCCGCTCTCTCGATCCGTCAGGTGACCGGCAAGCCGATCAAGTTCGCCTCCGAGGGCGAGAAACCGGATGCACTCTCGGCGTTCCACCCCGAGAGGATGGCCAAGCGCATTCTAGGTATGGGTGATGTGGTCTCGCTCATCGAGCGCGCTCAGGAGGCCGCTGACTCAGCCGAGATGGACGCGGAGACAGCGGCGCGTCTGGCGAAGGCCGACTTCACCCTCGATGACTTCGTGGGCCAGATCGCCCAGGTGCGCAAGATGGGGGGCCTGAAGGGGATCATGAAGGCGCTGCCGGGCAACGTCATGCCGGCCGGCGCGGACGGTCAGCTCGACGAACGCGAGCTTGACCGCATCGAAGCCATCATCTTCTCGATGACACCGGCGGAGCGCCGCAGCCCCAAGATCATCAACGGCAAGCGGCGCGAGCGGATCGCGCGAGGTGCGGGTGTGCAGGTGTCCGACGTCAACCGTCTGCTCAAGCAGTTCGCCGAGACGCGGAAGCTCATGAAGCAGATGCAGTCCATGAGTCCGAAGGCCCGAAAGCGCATGCGGCTGCCAGGCCTTCCTGGATTCTGATGAACGGTTAACGGTTTTAGCCTGACAGTAGTGCGTCTGGCCGGATTTGGCGTTACAGTACCAATGTCACCTACACAGCACCGACGGGGGAGAGTCCATGGGTAGGCTGTATGACGGCTGCCAGAAGATCTCGGACTACATCGATCGCAACGGTCTCGACGTGTTCAAGACGCGCGGTGCCGTGGCGATGAAGACCGGTTTCCTCATCACTCTCGTGACACCCGACGATCCTGATGACCCTGCGAAGATCCAGTCCCTCAAGGACGCTGCACGCGAGGTACTCGGCATAGAGCTGGACATCTAGGCGGCGCGCAATGAGCATCCGCCTGCGGCTCTTCGGACTGGTCGCCGCAGCCCTCGTCATCGCCGGCGTCGCCGCCTTCTTCGTAGTGCGCGACGTCTACGTCGGAACGGCGCAGCATCTGGCCGAGACCCGGCTCTCCGCGGCCGCCCAGACCTTCAAGTCTCTTGAGCGCGCCCATTTGGAGAAGCTCGCTGCCGCCGCCGGCGTGATCGCATCTGATCCCGAGTATGTTGAGGCACTCAGATCCCAGGATCGCAATCGACTGCTCGAGATGTCGAAGGCGACCTACACCCGGCTGCACGCCGAGAACGGCGTCTCGCACTGGTACTTCGAGCAGAAACCCGAGGACGGCGGCGCGGTCGTCTTGCGAGTCCATCGCCCCGACAAGTTCGGTGACATCATCCAGCGTGACACCTACCGCCAGGCGGTCACTACCGGTCGCGGACAGGGGCTGGAACTCGGCAAGACCGCCTTCGCGCTTCGGCACGTCGAACCGGTCGACGCACCCGATGGTTCACCCGTGGGCTACGTGGAGATGGGCGAAGAGATCAACGCCTTCCTTCGCAGCCTCAAGTTCGCGGACGGCGGAGAGTACAGCCTCGTCGTGATGAAGTCTGCGCTGCCGCCCGGTTCAGAGGCCTCGTGGGAGGAAATCAGGGCGGTCTATCCCAACGCAGGCGAATGGAGCCAGCGTAGCGACACCTTGCTGGTGGACAGCACGAACTCGAAGCCGTACGTGTGGGAAGGTAGCCCGGACGACCTCGATGAGAACGGCCGGATCGCAGCCACGCGTGTCGACGGAGAGCGTGTGCTTGTCGACGGTGCCTTCCCCGTGACTGACGTCGAAGGCCGGGTGATCGGGGCGGTGTCGGTCACGCGCGACGTCACCGACATCTACGACGACATGCGCAGGGCGCAGCTCGAGATCCTCGCGTACGTCGGTGCGGTCATGGGCATCCTCGGCATCTTGCTGGCCATCTCGTTGAACCGCGCCGTCTTCGCGCCCCTTCGCAACACCCGTGAGCGTCTCGACATCATGGGGGAACGGCTCAATTCGGGGGACTCCGCGGTACGCTACGACCCGAAGAACAACGGCGCGGACGAGATCGCGGAGCTGGAGAAGGCGCTGCAGCGCTTCGTCAACGCAGTGACACGGGCTCTTGGCGCCAACGATCGCCGCAGGGGTACACCGTAGTGTGATGTCTCTTTGACCGCGCGGCCCCGCTTGCCCTATCATGGACAATCGCTGTGTTCACGGAGGTCACCGTATAGACGGTGGCATGATCGACAGGAGTACCGCGTTGGCAGTCAAGATCCGTCTGGCTCGTCACGGCGCCAAGAAGGCGCCGTTCTACCGTGTGGTTGTCGCCGATGGCCGCGCTCGTCGCGACGGCCGGTTCATCGAGGTCGTGGGCCGCTACAATCCTCGGACCACGCCGTCCACCGTCGAGCTCGACGTCGACAAGGTCGAGGCTTGGATCGCCAAGGGCGCCCAGCCCACCGAGGCCGTGACCAAGCTGCTCGCGATCGCCAAGGGCGAGAAGGCAGCCCCCGACGCGGCCGCCAAGCCTTCCAAGAAGGCCGTCGAGAAGGCCGCTGCAGAGAAGGAGGCTGCCGAGAAGGCTGCCGCCGAGGCGGCTGAGGCTGAGAAGGCCGCCGCTGAGGCTGCCGAAGCCGAGAAGGCTGCTGCCGAGACCGCGGAGGCCGAAGAGCCTGTCGCTGAGGCTGAGGCCACTGAGGCCGAGGTCGAAGAGGCGCCGGCCGACGAAGCTGCCGAGTAGGTCACGGTGGCACGCACCGACGCTGACACCGAAGGACTGGTCCGCTACCTCGTGACCTCACTGGTCGACGAGCCCGACTCGGTCTCGATCGAGAGCGTCGACGAGGGAGAGACGGTGCGCTACGTCGTGACCCTGGTGGGCGACGACGTCGGCAAGGTGATCGGCCGCAACGGCCGGATCATCAAGGCCATCCGTACCCTTGCTCGTGCTGCCGGAAGCACCCACGGCACCCACGTCGAGGTCGACATCGTCGGCTGACGTGATGCGTTCGTCGAGGTTTGCGAGCATTGGCACGGTTGCCGCAACACATGGACTTGACGGCGAGGTCCTCGTGGACAGTTCCACGGGGGCCTCGCTTCACGTCCTGACCGGCGAGTCCGTATGGGTGGTCCCGCCCGCGCCGCACGCACGTCCGTATCGAATCCTCGGCGTGCGAGACCTGCCCAAGGGCCCGGTGCTTGCGCTCGAGGGTGTCAGCGACCTCTCGACGGCGGAACTTCTCAGAGGTCGGACGCTGCTGGTGGACGCGGCGCTGGCCCCTCAGGCAGCCCCCGAAGCCGACGAACTCGACATCATCGGCTTCGAGGTCGTTGATGAGACACGCGGGACGCTAGGATCGGTCGGAGCCATCATCGTGACCGGGGCAAACGACGTCCTGGAGGTCGGGGACGGGCCCTTCGGCGAGGTGCTCATCCCCGTGATCGATCAGGTCATCTTGAACGTCGACGAGGACGCGCGTCGGATCGACGTCCGACTGCTCGACGGACTACTGGAGGACTGAAGAGAGTGCGCGTTGACGTCCTGACCATACTGCCTGAGATGTTCGACGCGCCGATGAGCGCGTCGATACTTGGCAAGGCTCGACAGTCGGGCGCGCTCGATTTGTTGGTTCACGACTTGAGGGACTGGACCCACGATCGGCACCGGACCACCGATGACTACCCCTACGGCGGCGGGCCCGGCATGGTCATGAAGCCGGAACCGCTCTTTGAGGCCCATGATGCGATCCAGGCCATGGCCGAGACGCGCGCCACGGTCATCTTCATGACTCCCGCCGGCCGTCGGCTCGATCAGCCCACCGTTCGCGAGCTCTCGTCCGCGGATCGCCTGCTCTTCGTGTGCGGTCGCTACGAGGGCTTCGATGAGCGAGCCTTGACCCTCGCTGACATCGAGCTTTCGATCGGGGACTACGTGTTGACCGGAGGCGAGCTCCCTGCGATGGTCGTCATCGACGCTGTCACCAGACTGCTGCCCGGGGTTCTCGGACATTCAGACAGCGCCGTTGAGGAGTCATTCAGCGACGGACTGCTTGAGTACGCGCAGTACACTCGGCCTCCGGAGTTCAGAGGAATGCAGGTCCCCGACATCCTGACGAGCGGGGATCATGGTCGCATCGAGAAGTGGCGTCGCCTCAGCTCGATCGACAAGACCGCTCGACTGCGCCCTGACCTGCTGGCATATGCATCGCTGACGGATGACGAACGTGAACGCGTCGATGCACAGGTGTCGACGAACGCTCGAGAGGATGAGACCGACCGATGACCGACGAGATCACGGCTAACGAGACGACCCCCAAAGCCGAGGAGACCTCCTTCGGGCGATGGCTCATCGAGACGGTTCTTCTGGTTGCCCTCGCCTTCGCTCTTGCCCAGGGCATCAAGACCTTTCTGGTACAGCCTTTCGTGATTCCGACCGGTTCGATGATTCCGACGATCGAGATCGGAGACCGAGTCCTGGCCGACAAGCTCTCGTATCGATTCACCGACGGACCGCAGGTGGGCGAGATCGTCGTGTTCGATGACCCGACGGGCACCCATCCGCAGCTGATCAAGCGCGTCATCGCGACTCAGGGCCAGGTTGTGGACGTGAAGGACGGGCAGGTCTGGGTGGATGGCAGACCTCTCGATGAGCCCTACACCTATGGGAAGCGCACCGACCCAGGCACTGTACCGTTCCCTCTGACCGTCCCTGAGGGTTCCGTCTGGCTCATGGGGGACAACCGCCCGGACAGCGGGGATAGCCGCTTCTTCGGTCCGCGGCCCGTTGAGACGGTCCGAGGCCGTGCGTTCTGGACGTACTGGCCCCCGTCGCACTTCGGCCCGCTGGAATAGCTCTCATTACACACGGTTCCGGGCGTTGCTTCGCCTCGGAGCGTGGGATATACTACCCACTCGTGCCCCGACGGGCGCATCGCAGTCACTGCCGTAGGAGAACAGGAACACACCAGCCATGGATATCATTCGCGCCATCGAGCAGCAGCAGATCCGTGAGGACATGCCGCAGTTCCAGGTCGGCGACACCGTCAAGGTCCACTACAAGATCATCGAGGGTACCCGCGAGCGTACCCAGGTGTTCCAGGGTGTCGTCACCCGTCGTCACGGTGCCTCGAACCGCGAGACCTTCACCGTCCGCAAGATCAGCTTCGGCGTGGGCGTCGAGCGTACCTTCCCGGTGCACTCGCCCAAGATCGAGAAGATCGAGCACGTGAGCCGCGGCAAGGTCCGTCGTGCCAAGCTCTACTTCCTCCGCGACAAGGTGGGCAAGGCCGCCCGCCTCAAGGAGAAGGGCTTCTAGGACGCCGCACATGGTGCCCGTCATCAGAATCGCCGTTCAGGAAGCGCCGCCCACGGGTGGCGCTTCCTTGTCTTCGGGGAGCTTGGCGTGACCGAGCGGCTCACTGTCCAGCAGATCCGGCGGCTGCTTGCCGGCGCGGATGGTAAGCGCCTACAGACACTGCTCGACGAGTTCACAGCCGACACGCGTCCGGGTGTCCAAGATGCGGTACGCAAAGCGCTCGACCGTGAGGATGCACGCCGAGCTGAGCGTACGCGTCTGCGCGCCCTGTACGCCGAGGAGAGCCGGCTGCGGGCCGAAGGCCTCGTGTGGATCGCGGGAGTCGATGAGGTCGGCAGGGGCGCCCTGGCCGGCCCGCTGACAGCCGGTGCATGCATCCTGCCGGCAACACCGCGAATCATCGGCGTGAACGACTCCAAGCAGCTCACTCCGGCGCGCCGTGAAGAGCTCGCACGCGTGATCAGGGAGGTCGCAGTCACGTGGGCGGTCGCCCACGTCGAGGCCGAGGAGATCGATGCGCTGGGCATGACCGCAGCTCTGCGGCGGGCCATGGGCCGCGCAGTCGCCGGCCTGGAGCTGGAGCCTGAGGCCGTGCTCGTCGATGGGCGGCCCATCGGCCTAGGCGGTACAGAACGCGCCATCGTCGGTGGCGACGCCAAGGTCGCGGCGATCGCTGCCGCCTCGATCCTCGCGAAAGTCGCCCGCGACGAACTGATGACCTCGTACGCCGAGGAGTTCCCCGGGTTCGGCTTCGAGCGCAACAAGGGCTACGGCTCGGCCGACCACCTCCAGGCGATCGCATCGAGCGGTCCGTGCCGGCTGCATCGGCGCTCGTTCCTGCCCGGCGGCGGGTGCGACACGCTCTTCTGATCGGGGTTAAGAGTCCGGTCACATCCGTGCTGCACGTTGTGTGCGGAGGTGATCGACATGAGCGATCGCAGAAGGGCCTTGGGGCAAAGGGGAGAAGACGCCGCGACCGCGTACGTGGAGCGGCAGGGGTGGACCGTGGTTGAGCGCAACTGGCGCGTGTCGGCCGGCGAGGTCGATATCATCTGTATCGATGGTGACGACCTTGTATTCGTCGAGGTCAAGACGCGCAAGAGTGCGTCCAAGGGTACGCCGGACGAAGCGGTGACCCCTGCCAAACAGCGCCGCTACGAGCGCTTGGCACGCGAGTACGTCTCGCAGGCAGGGCTTGACGACGTCAGCGTGCGCTTCGATGTGATCTCGATACTCGTGATCGCTGCCGATAGGGCGTTGCTGAGGCATCACCGGGCCGCATTCGTGGTCGGGGAGTGACGGTGCTACACGCATCGGTGAAGACCGGGACGCTACTCGGCGTCGAATCGGTCGCCGTCGACGTCGAGGTCGAGGTGGCCGCAGGCCTGCCCGCGTTCACTTTGGTCGGACTGCCGGATGCGGCCGTCCAGGAGTCGCGTGAGCGTGTCAGGTCGGCCCTGCGGCACTGTGGCTTCGACGTGCCCAACGCTCGAATCGTAGTCAATCTTGCGCCGGGGCCTGTGAAGAAGCACGGTACGGGGTTCGACCTGCCGATAGCTCTCGCTCTGCTCGTGGCCACGGGTCAGGCGCCTGCATCGTGGGTCGATGGCGTGTTCGCGGTCGGTGAGCTGTCGCTCGAAGGCACCGTTCGCCCCACCGCCGGCGCGCTCGCTCATGCAGCGACGGCCGCTCGACTGGGCTACACCCTGGTCTGTCCCGAGCCGACACCGTCGCCCTCTTCATCGGTACCGACGCGTGCGATCCGGCACCTGAGCATGGTGAGACGACCCCTGGCAGAGCTCCCGTCGACCCTGCCCCACGCGTCTCGCCCTCAGCCGCGCCAGCACGACTTCAGTGAGGTGAAGGGCCATGCCGTAGCACAGCGCGCGCTGGTCGTGGCCGCTGCAGGCGGGCACAACGTGCTACTCATTGGTCCGCCGGGGACCGGGAAGACCATGCTTGCCCGGAGTCTGCCATCCATCCTCCCACCGCTCACGGTCGCCGAGCGGGAGGAGACCGCGTTGATTCACTCGGTCGCCGGAGTCGATGAGGGACGCGTCCTGGCAGGGGAGCGTCCCTTCAGATCCCCGCACCACTGCGCGACGGTAGCCGGGCTGGTAGGCGGGGGTTCTCCTCCGCGCCCCGGCGAGGCCTCGTTGGCGCACAACGGAGTGTTGTTCCTCGACGAGCTGCCGGAGTTCGCCCCTTCGGCGCTGCAGTCACTACGTCAGCCGATGGAGGAGGGGGAGATCGTGCTCGTCCGTGCTCACGGCAGAATACGGATGCCAGCGCGGTTCTCCCTCGTCGCCGCGGCCAACCCGTGCCCGTGCGGGTATCTCGGTGACTCAGCCAGGGCGTGTACGTGTCCGCCGCATCGGATCGAGACGTACCGCGCTCGGGTGGGTGGCCCGCTGCTTGATCGTATCGACATCATCTGCCACATCGCGCGTCCGGACCCGTCGGAACTGATGGGTGGGTGCGAGGGCCCCACCTCGACAGACCTGCGAGCCGTCGTCTCACTTGCGCGTGCGTACGCAGAGTGCGATGGACGCCGGCCATCATCGGGACTCTCGGGGACCGACCTGTTGAGCGCATGCCGGTTGGGTCGCGCAGTGCGCGTCCTCGAGGGAATGGCGCGCGATGCCCAGCTGTCCGGTCGAGGGATCACGCGCCTGCTCCGTGTCGCCAGGACGCTGGCGGACCTGGAGAACAGTGCACACGTGACCGAGGCCCATCTCGCGGAGGCCCTCATGTATCGCGGAGAGGATGCGAGATGATCTGGAGCACCGGTCTGCCGAGATGCGAGATCCAGAAGGGCGATCCGTGCTACCCCGCCCTGCTCGCCGAGACGTGCGACGCACCCGACGTGCTCCACGTCATCGGGGAGCTCGACGCCCTGGCCCCGGGGTTGGCTGTCGTCGGGTCACGACGCGCAACACCGTACGGGCTCGCCGCAATCGACCTTTTGGCCGGCTGGGCAGCGAGCGCCGGACACACCATCATCAGCGGCGGTGCGGTCGGCTGCGACCAAGCCGCGCATCGCGCCGCATTGGAACGCGATGGTCGGACGGTCGCGGTCATGGCTGGTGGCGCCGACGTCGCCTATCCACGCGCATCGGGTGCCCTCTTGCGGGAGATCGCCCTCGCCGGTGCAGTCGTTTCAGAGCACGCATGGGGCACCGAGCCCCGCAAGTGGGCATTTCGGACCCGCAATCGCATCATCGCGGGCCTCGGCGCCGCGCTGCTCGTCGCTGAAGCCGCACTGCCGAGCGGAACCTTCTCTACGGCCGACTACGCTTTGGACGCCGGACGGACCGTCCTCGTGGTACCCGGCTCGATCTTCTCAGCATCGAGCCGGGGGACCAACCGTCTGCTCGCGCAGGGGGCGGTGCCCATCACGGATCCGAGCGAGCTCCGCCTCTGCCTCGAACCCCTCTTGGGCTGTGGTCTCACGGAGCTTCCGGATGCCCGCAGGGAGCCGCCGGAAGCCGACCCGTTGCTGGAAGCGTTGATCGCAGACCCCATGCGCCCTGACGACGTGGCCCGTGCGTTTGGCATGGACGTGGTCACCACGATGCGAAGGATCGGCGTACTGAGTGCAGCCGGTCTCGTCGAACGCTACCGCGACGGTCGCTATGGGGTCTCGAGGCGATACAATCGGAGGTGACCTGAGTCCACTGTGAAAGGCCTACAACTTGAACGTCGATTCCCATGTCACGGTCGTGGGCGCAGGCATCGCCGGTACGGAAGCCGCGTGGCAGCTCGCGCGCCGGGGGATACGCGTCACACTTGTGGAGATGCGGCCCACGAAGATGCCGCCGGCTCATCACACCGACCTGTTCGCAGAACTGGTGTGCTCGAACTCGTTCAAGGGGACCGACCCGGCAAGCGCCGCCGGCCTGATCAAGCACGAGCTCGGCGCACTGGGCAGTGTCGTACTGCGGGCGGCCCACGAGAGCCGCGTCCCTGCGGGAGCGGCGCTCGCAGTCGACCGCGAGCGATTCTCGGGCGCGCTCACCGAGCTCATCACCCACGAGCCGCTCATACGAGTCGAGCGCGCCGAGCAGACGGATCTTCCGCCCGGCCCGTGCGTCATCGCTACCGGACCCCTCACAAGCGAGGGGTTCGAGCCCGCGCTGAGCCGTCTCGTGGGCCAGGACCGACTGTCGTTCTACGACGCGGCCGCCCCGATCGTCGAGGCTGCGACGATCGATCGCGAGATCGCCTTCGCCGCATCGCGCTACGGGAAGGGGGAGGGGGCCGACTACCTCAACTGCCCGATGAACCGCGAGGAGTACGAGCGGTTCATCTCGGCTTTGCTGGACGCGGAACGCGTGGTGGACAAGTCCTTCGAGCGCATGGACCTTTTCCAGGCCTGCCAGCCGGTCGAGCAGATCGCATCCACCGGCCCTGATGCGCTGCGTTTCGGCGCCCTCAAGCCGGTCGGCCTCACGGATCCCAGAACCGGCGAGCGGCCCCATGCCGTCGTACAACTGCGCGCCGAGACCGCTGCGGGGACCGCATACAACCTCGTCGGCTTCCAGACCAACCTGCGCTTCGGCGAACAACAGCGCGTCTTCCGCCTCATCCCGGGACTCGAGAACGCCGAGTTCGTGCGCTACGGCGTCATGCACCGCAACACCTACGTTGACGCGCCACGCATCCTCGCGCCGTCACTCGAGATCCGCAGCGCGCCCGGCTACTGGATCGCCGGCCAGCTTGCTGGCACCGAGGGCTACTTGGAGACCGCGGCTACCGGACTGCTCGCCGCCCTCAACGTATGGGCATCGCAGACGGGCGACGAGCCCGTGGTGCTGCCGCCTACGACAGCGATCGGTTCGCTGCTCGCCTACGCGACCGATTCCGAGACCACGCGATACCAGCCGATGCACGTCAACTTCGGGCTGATGCCACCGCTGCCTCACCGGGTGCGGGGCAAGAAGGAGCGCTACTCCGCGTACGCGGATCGCGCCCACAACGACCTTGCCGAGTGGATGATGCGCAGACCCGAGCTCGGACTCGCCGATGCCGGGTAACCAGCCCGCACCCGACCAGCTCGTCGATGCATACGTCACGCATCTGCGCGTCGAGGTCGGCGCTTCGGCTCATACGCTGCGTGCCTACTCGACGGACCTCGGGCGCTACCTCGAGTGGTGTGATCGAAACAGTGTCGCAGCTCTGCAGGCGACACACAGGCAGATCCGCATGTACCTCGCCGAGCTGGACCGTGCACGCTACGCCCGCAAGACCATCGCGCGGCGGCTCTCGTCGTTGCGAGGCTGGTACGGCTACCTCGCCGAGAACGGCATCGTCTCCAGCGACCCGACCGAGATCCTGAGCGCGCCCAAGCCGGAGAAGCGCCTCCCAAAGACCCTCGCGCACGACGAACTCGAAGCCCTGCTCGACGCGCCGGACGCGACGTCACCTGCCGGCATCCGCGACAGGGCGCTGCTCGAACTGCTCTACGCGACCGGCATCCGCGTCAGTGAGCTCAGCGGCATGGACGTCGGAGACTTCGACCCGGCGGCGCATCAGGTCCGGGTCATGGGGAAGGGCGCAAAGGAACGCATCGTCCCGGTGCATCCTGCGGCAGAAGCGCGTCTTCGTGCCTACCTCCTCGACGCCCGGCCAAAGCACGTCAAGGCGCCCACCGAGGCCCTGTTCCTGTCCAGCCGGGGCAACCGGATGAGCACCGACGCGATCCGCAGGGTGTTCAAGCAGCATCTGGCGACGGCCTCTGCTTCCTCGGGCCTCTCACCTCACACGATGCGACACACTTTTGCGACCCATATGCTGGAGGCGGGAGCCGACCTACGCACCGTGCAGGAGCTGCTCGGTCATGTTGCCCTGTCCACAACCCAGTTCTATACTCACTTGAGCGCCAAGCGGCTCCAGGAAGTGCACGAACGCGCACATCCCCGCTCCTGACCCGGCTTGGCTCAGCAAGGGGCAAACACGTATGAGAGCGGATTCCAAGCCGGATCTGAGCGGACTTTGGACCCGATACAAACGCGACGATGACAAGGATGCGCGCGATGAGCTCATCTTGAGCTACTCGCCGCTTGTGAAGTATGTCGCGGGTCGCCTCGCCTCAAGCCTTCCCCAGACTGTCGACACGGCCGATCTCATCAGCTACGGCATCTTCGGGCTCATCGACGCCATCGAGAAGTTCGACGTCGAACGATCCATCAAGTTCGAGACCTACGCGATCGCTCGCATCAAGGGCGCCATCATCGACGAGCTCCGAGCGATGGACTGGGTTCCGCGCTCGGTACGCTCGCGCGCACGCGAGATCGAACAGGCCTACATCGTCCTCGAGAACCAGCTCAAGCGCGTGCCCGACGACGCTGAAGTCGCCGCGCATATCGGCATCACGCTCAAGGAGTTCCACGATATCCTGACCAAGCTCAGCTACACCTCGGTCGTCTCTTTCGAGGAGCTATGGGTCGGCAGTGAGCGCGAGGACGGCCAAAGCGCGCTCGGCGCCATCAAGGACGACACCGCAGAAGACCCCGTCGCCGTGTTCGAGAGCGCGGAGATCAAGGACATCCTGGCCGGCGCGATCGAGCGCCTACCTGAGCGCGAGAAGACCGTCATCGCGCTGTACTACTACGAGGGCCTGACGCTCAAGGAGATCGGCCAGGTACTTGGCGTGACCGAGTCCCGCGTGAGCCAGCTCCATACCAAGGCGGTCATCCGACTTCGCGCACGCCTGCACGCCGCCCAGACGATTTCCTAGACGAGCCGCCACCGGGCGCTACACTATCGGGTGGACGTGCCACGAACTCACCGCAAACGAGAGGACGCGCGCCGAGATGAGCATGACCGTTCTGGTGGTCGAGGACACCGATCTGCTGCGCCGCATGTACTCCGACAGGCTCGAGACCGACGGCTACCGTGTACTGGGCGCCGCCGACGGCCTCGAAGCGCTGTCTCTTCTGCGTACCGACACGCCTGACCTGATCCTGCTGGATCTGATCATGCCGAAGATGAGCGGGCTCGAAGTGCTGAGCCTTGTGAAGAAGGATCCTCGGCTCAAGGCCGTGCCGGTCCTCATCCTCTCGAACCTTGGCGAGGATGAGGACATCCGCCGCGGTATCGAGCTGGGCGCAGTGGACTACATGATCAAGAACGACGCCCGGCCCGCTGACGTCTCCGAGAAGATCTCAGCCGTACTGCGAGTTGCGGGATCGCGGGGAGGCGATCGCTCCTCGTTCAAGCTCGTCGTGCGTGATCGTGAGGCCGACGCGGACGCCTTCGTGTCCGCCGCGAACCTGACCCGCCGGTTCTGGTGCCCCGCCTGCGAGGTGGAGCTCAACCTGGAGTTGCTTCCGCAAGGGGAGCGCAACGGCTGGTACGACGCACACCTGCTGTGCCCGATGTGCGGTCGGGAGTACTGAGTGGCTTCGCCTTCAGTCGTCGAAACGCCGGGCCATCCGCCTCTCACTTGAGCGCGGCGCCCGTCTGCGCTATTCTGTCACGGCTCTTATCACGCACGCCCGTGGACTTCGGCGCGGAGTGCCGTCATGAAGACGGTCGCAGCCGGGGGAAGAAGCGGGCGGAGGAACAACTGAAAGGAAGGCGTCAGCATGCCCGTCGTCACCATGAAGAGCCTGCTTGAGGCAGGCGTCCACTTCGGACACCAGACCCGCCGTTGGAACCCGAAGATGAAGCCCTACATCTTCACCGAGCGCAACGGCATCTACATCCTCGATCTGCAGCGCACCCTGCGCGAGCTTGAGCATTCCTACAAGTTCGCCCGCTCGGTCGGCCAGCGCGGCGGCAAGATCCTGTTCGTCGGCACCAAGAAGCAGGCCCAGGAGCCCATCGAGGCCGAGGCCGGCCGCGCCGGCATGCCGTATGTCACCCAGCGCTGGCTGGGCGGCATGCTCACCAACTTCGTGACCATGCGCGGCCGCGTTCAGCGCATGGAGGAGCTTGAGGCCATGGAGTCCGACGGCCGCATGGCTGCGCTGCCGAAGAAGGAGCAGATCCTACTTCGCAAGGAGCTCGGCAAGCTCAAGACCAACCTCGACGGTGTCCGTGACATGCGTGACCTTCCGGGCGCGCTGTTCGTGGTTGACACCAAGCGCGAGGCCATCGCCATCGCCGAGGCCCGCCGCCTGAAGATCCCGATCATCGGCCTGGTCGACACCAACGCCGATCCCGACGAGGTCGACTACGTGATCCCGGCCAACGACGACGCGATCCGTTCGGTCGCTCTCATGTGCCGCGTCATCGCCGACGCCGTCATGGAGGGCTCCGGCACGACCCCGGTCGTCCCCGAGGTCGTCGCCGCTCCGGCCGCCGAGGTCGCCGTCGTTGACGAGGCCGCCGCACCCGCCCCTGAGGCGGCTGCCGAGCCCGTCGCCGACGAGGCCCCTGCTGCCGAGTAGAACCGTACCCACCCGACCCTCACGACTGGAGGAAACGATATGGCTGAGATCACCGCATCGTTGGTCAAGGAGCTCCGCGAGTGCACCGGCGCGGGCATGATGGAGTGCAAGAAGGCCCTCACTGAGGCCGACGGCGACCTGGATGCCGCTGTCGACATCCTTCGCACCCGTGGCCTGGCCGCGCTCGCCAAGAAGGCCGGCCGTGCCACCAACGAGGGCACCATCGCCGCGTACGTGACCGACGACATGAAGACCGGCGTCCTCGTCGAGGTCAACTGCGAGACCGACTTCGTCGGCCGCAACGCCGAGTTCACCGGCTTCGTCGCCAACCTCGCCGAGCACATCGCCGCCGAGGCGCCCGCCGACGTCGACGGCCTCAAGTCCCAGACGATCACCGGCGGCGAGATCACCGTCGAGGAGCGTCTCGGCGAGATGGTCGGCAAGCTGGGCGAGAACATGGGTATCGCCCGCTTCGTCCGCACCGAGGTCGAGGGTCCCGGCGCCGTCGCCACCTACGTGCACGGTGGCGGCCGCATCGGCATCATGGTGACTTACTCGTTCAGCAATCCCGCGACCGCCGAGAGCGATACGTTCCGCACGTTCGCGCGCGACGTCGCCATGCAGGTCGCAGCTGCCAACCCGATCGCCACGCGCCGCGATGACTTCTCGGCCGAGATGATCGAGCACGAGCTTTCGATCTACAAGGCCCAGGCCGCCGAGTCCGGCAAGCCTGAGGCCATCCAGGAGAAGATGGCCCAGGGCCGTCTCGAGAAGTTCTTCAAGGAGCAGGCGCTGGTCGAGCAGATGTTCGTCAAGAACATGGACATCACCGTCGACCAGTACACCAAGGACACCTCGAAGGCCGTCGGTGACGAGATCACCGTCGTCGGCTTCGAGCGCTTCGACCTGGGCGGCTGCGCCACCGAAGAGTAGGCCGCACGAACCCGCAACAACCAGTCAGGCCGGTGCCCACGCACCGGCCTGACTGCTGTATCCTGTCCGACAGGCCCGAATGCGGCCACCACGGAGTGTGTCGAGGGGAGATCCACGTGGGTTCTGAGTTCCGTTTCAAGCGGGTGTTGCTCAAGCTGTCCGGCGAGGCCTTGATGGGGGAGACCGGCTTCGGCATCGACCCGGTGATCCTGGAGTCGCTCGCGGCTCAGATCAAGGGTGTGTGCGCGGGCGGCGTCGAGATCGCCATCGTCGTAGGCGGCGGCAACATCTTCAGGGGGCTCAAGGCCTCAGCCGCCGGCATGGACCGCTCACAGGCCGACTACATGGGCATGATCGCAACCGTCATGAATGCGCTCGCGCTGCAGGATGCGCTCGAGCGCGCAGGCGTGTACACGCGTGTGATGAGCGCCATCGAGATGCAGGCCGTGGCCGAGCCCTACATCCGACGTCGCGCCGTGCGGCACATGGAGAAGGGGCGTGTCGTCATCTTCGCGGCCGGTACCGGCAACCCGTACTTCACCACGGACACCACGGCGGCCCTCCGAGCCCTGGAGATCAACGCCGAGTGCGTCATGAAGGCCACGAAGGTCGACGGTGTCTACTCGGCCGACCCGAAGCTCGACCCCAACGCCACCAAGTACGACGAGCTCACCTACATCGACGTCCTCAACCAGAACCTGCAGGTCATGGACTCGACGGCGATCTCGCTGTGCATGGATAACGAGCTTCCGATCCTGGTCTTCAACATGGAAGTGGAAGGAAACATCGAGCGGGCGCTTCGCGGCGACTCGGTCGGCACCATCGTCAGAGGAGACAACCGATGACCAACGACATCATCAAGGACGCCAGCCAGCATATGGACAAGACCAAGCAGGCGCTCGTTCACGAGTTCGCGACCGTCCGCACGGGACGCGCGTCCGCTGCGATCTTCGACAAGATCATGGTCGAGGCCTACGGCTCCCAGATGCCGCTGAACCAGGTGGCAAACATCAAGGCGCCGGAGCCGCAGACCATCGTCATCGAGCCGTGGGACAAGTCGGTCATGAGCGCCATCGAGAAAGCCATCCAGGGCTCCGACCTCGGTCTGAACCCGATGAACGACGGCGTCGTCATCCGCGTGCCGTTCCCGCCGCTCAACGAGGAGCGTCGCCGCGAGCTGGTGAAGCTGTGCAAGGGCTACGCCGAGGAGGCCCGCGTCGCGATCCGCAACATCCGCCGAGACGCGAACCACAAGCTGGACAAGCTCGGCAAGGACGGCGAGGCCTCAGAGGACGACGTGCGTCGCGCTGAGGCCGAGGTCCAGAAGGTCACCGACGCGCACATCGCCGAGATCGACGACATGCTCAAGCGCAAGGAAGCCGAGATCATGGAGGTCTAGCGTGACCAGCGCTACCTCTCGGTCCGAGTTCTTCTCCAGCCGACGCGCCACGGAGCTGCTCGAGCGGTTCGATGCACAGCGCGCTCCGTCGCATGTCGCCGTGATCATGGACGGCAACGGTCGCTGGGCCAAGAAGCGCGGGTTGCCGCGACTGGCGGGCCACAAGGCGGGTGCAGGTGCGGTTCGCGAGGCGATCGCCGCGGCCATCGAACTCGGTATCGACTACCTGACCATCTACTCGTTCTCCTCGGAGAACTGGAGCCGCTCGGCCGAGGAGGTCGGGGGGCTGATGCGACTGTTCGTCGAGGTGCTGGAGCGCGAGCTCGGCAACCTCGAGCGGATGCACGTGCGTGTGCGTGTCATCGGAGACATGTCGGCGCTGCCGCGCGAGACCGCAGTGGCGTTCGAGCGCTGCATCGAGCGCACATCGGGCAACGACGGGATGACGCTCGTCGTGGCACTCAACTACGGCGCGCGCAACGACATGCTGGCGGCGGTCAGGGCACTTGCCGCCGATGCCGCTGCCGGCACGATCGACCCGTCAGACATCGACGAGACCCTGTTCGCCTCCCGGCTCTCCACTGCGGGCTTGCCCGACCCGGACCTGCTCATACGCACGAGCGGGGAGATGCGCATCTCCAACTTCCTACTGTGGGAGATCGCCTACTCCGAGCTGTGGGTCACGCCGGTCCTATGGCCCGATTTCTCCCGTGACGACCTGCTCGAGGCCGTCGTCGACTACCAGGGCCGTGAGCGGCGCTTCGGAGGTGCCGAGTGAGCACGGACATGAACCCCGCCGACAAGCCCGCCGGCATCAAGCCGCGCTCCCTGATGCGCCGCGTCGTCACGGCTGTCATCTACGGGGTGGCCGTGCTCGGCTCGCTTGCGCTCGGGCCGCTGGCCACGGGTGTGGTGTTCGGCGTCATGGCGGGTTTCGCCGCTGCCGAGTTCTACGCGATGGAGCGCCGCGAGGCGAGGCTCCCCAACGAGCTGTTCGGAGTCGGCGCCGCCGCGATCATGCCGGTCGCCGCGGCGCTGTGGGGGCTGCCGGGTCTCTCGGCGACTGTTACCGCACTCATCGCCGCATCGCTGGTGTGGCACACCGTCTTCCTCAAGGTTCGAACCGCTGATACCGCCGTGACCGTGTTCGGAGCGGTCTACACCGGCTTCCTGCTCGCATACCTCGTACTCATCCGTGAGTTCGAGTCCGGCTTGATCCTTTCGGTCGCCGTGGTCGTCAGCGTCTGGCTGAGCGACATGGCTGCATACTTTGTGGGGTCGCTGCTTGGCCGGCACCGTCTGGCACCGCTGATCTCGCCCAAGAAGTCGTGGGAGGGGTTCATAGCCGGGGCTGTCGCGTCGGTCGGCACCTGGGCGTTGGTCCCGTTCATCCCCGGCTCCGGAGTCCGGCTAGGTCACGCGCTGCTCGTGGGCGCAGCGATCGCGCTGGCGGCGGTAATCGGCGACCTCGCCGAGTCGCGTATGAAGCGCGAGGCCGGCGTGAAGGACTCCGGCCACTCGCTGCCCGGTCACGGGGGGTTCCTCGACCGACTCGACTCGCTGATCCTCGTGTGTCTTGTCGCGTACTGGGTGCTTTGGTGGGGCGGCGTCAGATGACGCAGGCGGTCCGCGTCGCGCTCCTGGGGTCGACCGGCTCCATCGGCAGGCAGGCCCTCGACGTTGTCGCGCGATTCCCGCAGCGCGTCAAGGTCACCTCACTCGCAGCCCACAGCAACGCCGAGCTCATCGTCGAGCAGGCGTTGGCGTTCGGGGTCACGGACGTCGCGCTCGCTGATGCGGACGCCGCCGCAAGGGCCAAGACGCTGCTCACCGACGCCGACCCGCGTGTCACCGTGCGCTCAGGGCCCGAGGCGGTCGCCGAGCTTGCGAGCGACCCCGAGGCGACCCACGTACTCAATGCGCTCGTCGGTGCCGCGGGACTGCGCGCGTCGGTGAACGCGCTGCAGGCGGGCCGCGTGCTCGCGCTCGCCAACAAGGAGTCGCTCGTCGTCGGCGGCGACCTCGTCATGCCGCTCGCAGGGCCTGACTCCCTGATCCCGGTGGACTCGGAGCACTCGGCGCTGTTCCAGTGCCTGCTGGGTGAGGATCCCGCCACGGTTTCGCGGCTGTGGCTGACCGCCAGCGGCGGGCCGTTCCGAGGGTGGACCCGCGAGCAGCTCGCGTCCGTCACCGCAGAGCAGGCACTCGCGCACCCAACGTGGACGATGGGCCCCAAGATCACCATCGACTCATCGACCCTGATGAACAAGGGGCTCGAGGTCATCGAGGCGCACCACCTGTTCGGCACCGACTACGACGCGATCGCGGTGGTCGTGCACCCGCAAAGCTGCGTGCACTCCATGGTCGAGTACGCCGACGGCTCGGTGAAGGCCCACCTCGGCGCAACCGACATGCGCATCCCGATCCAGTACGCCTTCTCGCACCCGGACCGCTGGGAGGCGCCGCTGCCGCCGGTGGACTTCCGGGCGCTCGGCGCACTGGACTTCGACGGCCCCGACCTCGACACCTTCGGATGCCTCGCCCTTGCCTTTGCTGCCGGAAAGACGGGAGGCAGCGCCCCGGTCGTGCTCAACGCCGCCAACGAGGTCGCTGTCGCGGCATTCCTCGCCGGGCGCATCGGCTTCCTGGACATCGAGCGGATCGTGGGGGAGAGCCTCGAGCGACACGATGTGGTGCGTCTCGAGTCCTTCGAGCACGTCGAAACCATCGACACCGAGACCCGCATCGTCGCATCCGGCTTGCTCTGACCCACCATCGCGCTCACAGACTCCACATACGTTCAGTCGGGTTCGTGGCGTGACGTTTGCACTCCAACGGGGGACACAACCACTCTGACCATTCGGTCTATTCGAGGAGGGCTCTTCGCCAGTGGCTGAAGCAAGCGGACTGTCCGCCCTGTTCTGGGGGATTCTCACGTTCTCGTTGCTCGTCGTCGTCCATGAGGGCGGCCACTTCGCCGCAGCGCGTGCGTTCGGCGTCAAGGTCCACGAGTTCATGGTCGGCCTGCCCGGCCCCGCACTCAGGTTCCACGGCAAGAAGACGACCTATGGCATCACCGCCGTGCCGCTCGGCGGGTACGTGCGCATCGCCGGTATGGAGCCGGGCCCTGAGGATCCGCGCATCGAGGCCGCCTTGGCCGCGGTGACCCGCGCCGAGTCCATGAACGCGTTCGAGCTCGCCGAGGCGCTCGGAATCGAGGAGCACGACGCGGAATCGCTGCTCGTGACCCTTGCTGACTGGGGCGCGGTCGAGGCCATGCCCGACGAGGACTACACCTACCGGTCCCTGCATCCGCAAGCCGCCGCAGACGACCCGCACACGCTGTATCTGGCGGCGCGCTCGCAGACGTACCGCGCGCTCTCGTTTCCCAAGCGCGTCGTCGTGCTCTCGGCCGGTGTCGTTCTCAACCTGCTGACCGCGATCCTGGTCTTCACCGTCGTGCTCTCGGTGTGGGGCTACTACAAGGAGACGATGGTCGTTGACTCGGTCACCGCAGCGTCGGCAGCCGACAAGGCCGGCATACGGGTCGGCGACGAGATCGTCGCCTTCGAGGGAGAGCCCGTCACCGAATGGCGCTCGCTCGTGACCCAGATCCAGACCCACGAGCCCGGCGACCAGGTCGAAGTCACCTACGTACGCGACGGTAAGCGCACGACCGTGGTCGCGACGCTCGGCGCGCGAGAGGGCACCGACGTCGCACTCCTTGGCCTCGCGCCAGGGTTCGAGCAGGTCCGGCCGTCGGTCTTCCAGGCGTTCGCCGAGTCGTTCGGCTACATCGGCCTGACGTTCGTCGCCATCGCGGGGTTCTTCAATCCCGAGACGTTCCAGATGTCGGTCAGCAACTCCTCGAGCGTCATCGGTGCCTCCTACATCGCGGCCCAGGCCGCCGAGACGGGACCTGTCGACTACGCCGCGATCGTCGCGCTGCTGTCGCTCTCCCTGGGCGTCATCAACATCGTGCCGATCCCGCCCTTGGACGGGGGCAAGGTCGCCATCGAGGTCGTCGAGCGGCTCAGGGGCCGTCCACTGCCGAGGAACCTGTCACTGGGCATCTCCGTCACCGGGGCGCTGATGCTCTTCGCCCTGATCGGCTACCTCATGTACGCTGACGTCGTGAGATTCATCGCCGGCTGACGAGGGGTCCGTACGTGAACGTTCGCCGCTCAACCAAGGCGGTCGACGTCGGCGGGGTGCGCATCGGCGCGCTCGCGCCCGTCGTCGTGCAGTCCATGACCAACACGGATACGCGCGACGCCGCCGCGACCCTCGAGCAGATCGGCCGCCTCGCGGACGCCGGCTGCGAGGTCGTGCGCGTGGCGATTCCGGCAAGCGATGCACTCGACGGTTTCTCGGCGGTGTGTGAGGCCTCGCCGCTGCCGGTCGTGGCTGACATCCACTTCGATCACCGGCTCGCCATTGAAGCGTGTTCTCGCGGGGCGGCCAAGCTGCGTATCAACCCGGGCAACATCGGCTCCGTCGAGCGTGTCGACGCCGTGGTCGAGGCAGCCGGCCAGGCGGGCATCCCCATCCGCATCGGCGTCAACGCGGGCTCGCTCGCCGCCGAGTACCACGACCTGGACTGGCCACTGGCCGACAAGCTCATCGCGAGTGCGGTCAGCTTCGTGAATCACTTCGTCGAGCGCGGCTTCGAAGACATCGTCGTCTCGGCGAAGGCCTCGAGCGTACCGGTGACGGTCCAGACGTATCGTGCGCTCGCCGAGCAACTCGACTTCCCACTTCACATCGGGGTCACCGAGGCCGGGACGGTGAGAAGCGGCACGGTGAAGTCGTCGATCGGCCTCGGTGCGCTCTTGCTCGACGGCATCGGCGACACCCTGCGCGTCTCGCTCACCGCCGACCCGGTCGAGGAAGTCCGGGTGGCGTGGGAGATCCTCGGCGCGCTCGACCTGCGACGCAACGCCCCCGAGCTCATCAGCTGCCCCACCTGCGGCCGCTGCCAGGTAGACCTCATCCCGATCGCCGAGGAGGTCGAGCGTAGGCTCGCCGAGCGGCGCAGCCCCATCAAGGTCGCCGTCATGGGCTGCGTGGTCAACGGGCCGGGCGAGGCTCGGGAGGCCGACATCGGCATCGCCGCGGGCAAGGGTGTCGGAGTCATCTTCGCCAACGGCCAGACGGTCGCCAAGGTGCCCGAGGACCGCATCGTCGACGCACTGATGGCCGAGATCGACCGCCTCGAGAGCTGAGAAGGCCGAACCGCCGCTTCCCGCGGCTCTGCAGATGGTCACCAACACGCGGCGGCTGCGGTATCCTTGCAGCCGGTCCGGTGTGCGGACCGCTCATCACCGTCACGAACAAGGAGCCAACGCCGCTATGGCCGTCGCACTTCGCATGAGCACCCTGTACGCGCCCACCCTCAAAGAGGATCCGGTCGAGGCCGAGCTCGCGAGCCACCGGCTGCTGCTGCGCGCAGGCATGATCCGCAAGGCCGCCAGCGGGATCTACTCGTTCCTGCCGCTGGGTCTGCGTGCCGTCGCGAAGGTCGAGCGTATCGTCCGCGAAGAGATGGACGCGATCGGCAGCCAGGAGCTGCTGCTGCCCATCGTCCAGCCCGCTGAGCTGTGGGTCGAGTCCGGACGTTGGGACGTGTACGGCCCCGAGCTTGCACGCCTCAAGGACCGGCATGGGCGCGAGTTCTGCCTCGGGCCGACACACGAGGAGATCATCACCGCACTCGTGCGCAACGAGGTGCGCAGCTACCGCGACCTGCCGCTGTCGCTCTACCAGGTCAACATGAAGTTCCGCGACGAGATCCGGCCGCGGTTCGGCCTGCTGCGCGGACGCGAGTTCATCATGAAGGACGCCTACTCCTTCCACGCCGACGAGGCGTCGCTCCAGGAGCACTACGACGCGCAGGCGGGCGCCTACGGGCGCATCTGCGAGCGTCTCGGCCTGGAGTATCGCCCGGTCGTCGCCGACTCCGGCCAGATCGGCGGAAGCGTGACCACGGAGTTCATGGCGCTTGCCGAGGCAGGGGAGGCCGAGCTGGTCTACTGCGCCTGCGGCTGGGCGGCCAACGTCGAGGCTGCCGCCACCAAGGTCGTGCGCACGCCATCGAACACGGAGCCCGTCGAGATGGAGCGCCGCCCCACCCCCGGCCTCAAGACGATCGCCGAGCTCGCCGCGGCATGGGGCATCTCGGAGCACGACACGGTCAAGACGATGGCCGGCAAGACCCCCGAGGGCCGTCTCGTGTTCTTCTGCGTCCCCGGAGACCGCGAACTCAACCCGATCAAGGCCGACGGCGCGGTGCCCGGCATCGAGCTGCTCGACGAGGACGACTTCGAGCGCTTCGATATCCCCAAGGGTTCGCTGGGCCCGGTCGACCCGCCCGCAGGAACGCTCGTGGTCGCCGACGAGTCGCTTCGCGACGAGGTGTGCTGGGGTGTCGGGGCCAACGAGGACGGTTACCACTTCTTCGGCGCTCAGCCGGGGCGTGACTTCCGGGTCGACACCTGGGCCGACCTCGTCGTCGCGCAGGCCGGCGACGGCTGCCCCGCATGCGGCGGGACCCTGCAGGGCGCGCGCGGCATCGAGGTGTCGCAGGTCTTCCAGCTTGGCACCAAGTACTCCGAGGCCATGGGCGCCACCTTCGCTGACGAGAACGGCGTCGAGCACCCGTTCCAGATGGGCTGCTACGGCGTCGGCGTGACGCGCTCCTTGGCTGCGGTCATCGAGCAGCACAACGACGACAGCGGCATCGCATGGCCGGTCTCGGTCGCACCGCTCGAGGTCGCCGTGTTGCCGCTGGCGGCGGATGGCGAGGTCCTCGACGTCGCCGAGTCGCTGTGGAGCGGACTGTCCCTCGAGGGTGTCGAGGTCGTCATCGACGACCGTGACGAGCGCGCGGGCGTCAAGTTCGCCGACGCCGACCTGATCGGCTGGCCGTTCCAGATCGTCGTGGGCAAGAAGGGTCTGGCGGCCGGCATCGTCGAACTCAAGGTCCGTGCCAACGGCGAGCGCTCGGAAGTGCCGCTCGACCAGGCCGTCGCGCACGTGGCCGGGCTCGTCGCGCAGGAGCGCAGCAGGTTCGCACACTAGGGCGGCGCCACTGCGGCAGCAGCCGTTGCGCCACTCGCGCCCGGGATCGCTCGGCCGCACCGTTTGGGGTGCGCCGGGCTCGTTCTCGAGCGCCTTCATTGTGGTATCATCTTCCTCGCACGTGAATTTGGCGGTTCTTGCGAGAAGTGGGCTTACGCTCGCTTCTTTTGTTCTGCGGACGAATAGAGGAGGTGACCGGCACTGATGGCAACCACGGACGTCGCTTCACGCATCGAGGCGTTGCTCGCCCCGCTCGCTGAGCAGCACGGACTGGAACTCGTCACCGTCGAGCAGGCGGGAGGCCGGCACACGCCCATCGTCCGCGTGCTGCTCGACCGCGAGGAAGGCCTCGATATCGACGCGATCTGCGAGGCCAACCGTTGGATCTCCGAGGTGCTCGACGCCGAGGAGCCGTTCAGTGGGCCGTACACGCTCGAGGTCAGCTCGCCTGGCGTGGACCGGCCGCTGTGCCGCCTTGCGGACTTCGACCGGTTCCAGGGGCAGACCGCGAGCGTCAAGGTTCGCCCCGCAGGACAGGGAAGCCGCAGCGCCTACACGGGCACGATCGTAGGCACCGAGGGCACCGATGTGGTGCTCGACGTCGACGGAGAGTCGGTTCGATTCGCCTTCGACGACATCGTCAAAGCACGCCTCAAGGGCGTCGTCACGTTCGACCGAGAAGAAAGGGGCGCGATCTAGATGGCCTCCGAAGAGACCCTCATGACTGCGCTGAAGGCGCTCGCCGCCGAGAAGGGCATCGACGAGTTCGACATGCTCGACAAGCTCGAGCAGTCGCTTGCCACCACCTATCAGCGGATCCTCGACCTGGAGAACAACGTCCGGGTCACCCTCGACCGCGAGACCGGCCGCATCTACGTCTACGAGCTCGTGCCCGTCGGCGAGATCGACGAGGAGACCGGCGAGGCCGAGTCCTATGAGGAGCGCGACGTCACACCGGCCGACGTGAGCCGCATCGCCGCCCAGAGCGCGAAGAGCGTGATCACCTCGCTGATCCGCGACGCCGAGCGCGAGAAGATCTTCGAGGAGTACGCCGACCGCATCGGCGACTCCGTCACGGGCACGGTGCAGCAGTCCGACAGCCGCTATACGCTCATCAAGCTGACCGAGAAGGTCGAAGCACTGCTTCCGCCCACCGAGCAGCCCGGCAACGAGCGCTACAACCACAACGAGCGCCTCAAGGCTTACATCATCGACGTGCGCAAGGGGCAGGGCTCCGAGCCGTCGATCGTCGTGTCGCGTACCCACCCGGGCCTGATCCGCCGCCTCTTCGAGATTGAGGTGCCCGAGGTCTACGACGGCATCGTCGAGATCAAGAACATCGCCCGTGAGGCCGGTGCCCGCTCCAAGGTCGCCGTCTCCAGCCGCGAGCCCGGCCTCGACCCGGTCGGCGCGTGCGTCGGCCCCAAGGGCAGCCGTGTCCGCATGGTCGTCGGCGAGCTGCGCGGCGAGCGCATCGACGTGGTGCCGTGGTCCGAGGACGCCGCCACCTACGTCGCGAGCGCGCTGTCGCCCGCCAAGGTCGACCGCGTGCTGGTCAACGAAGAGTCCCACACCGCCACCGTCTACGTCCCCGACGACCAGCTCTCGCTGGCCATCGGCAAGGAGGGCCAGAACGCCCGGCTCGCCGCGAAGCTGACCGGTTGGCGTATCGACATCAAGAGCGCCGCGATGGCCGCGGATGCGGGCCTTTCGCCCGTCACCGCCGAGGAGACCCCGGAGGCCGAGGAGTTCGACGGCCGCTGCTGCGCGGTCACCTCGACCGGCGTTCGTTGCCGCAACCAGGCTCGTCCTGGTGGCTACTACTGCGGCATCCATGACACGGAGAACCCCGAGGAGGCGCCGCAGTAAGTGACCCGGACGCGCAAGACACCCACCCGCACCTGCACCGCTTGCGCTGCAAGCGGCGACAAGAAGCGACTCATCAGGGTCGTGCGGACGCCCGAAGGCCACGTCGAGATCGACCGTGGCGGCAAGGCGAACGGCAGGGGAGCGTACTTGTGCGCCAACCGCGACTGTTTCGAGGTCGCACACCGCAGGCGCCGGCTTGATTCGGCACTGAGGGTGAAGCTGCAAGACGACGACTACAACCGCCTTCGACGCGATTTTGACGAGTGCCTTACCGACACGGCCTCGCAGCAGGGAGAGTGACAGTACCGTATGCCGAGCATGAGAGTTCACGAGCTCGCTAAAGAGTTCGGGATGACGAGCAAGGAGCTGCTGGACAGGCTCGCCGACCTCAAGATCCCGGCCAAGAACCACGCATCGACCCTCGTCGAGGCGTATGTGGACAAGATCCGCAAGGAGCTTGGGCCCGAGATCGCCGAGCGCCAGGCCGCGATCGAGGCCGCACGCGCTGAAGAGGAGGCCGCCGAGGCAGCCAAGCGCGCCGAGGAAGAGGCCAAGCGCAAGGCCGACGAAGAGGACCGGCGCAAGGCCGAAGAGGCTGAGCGCAAGGCTCGCGAGGCCGAGCGCAAGGCTCGCGAAGAGGAGCAGAAGCGCCTCGAGGACGAGATCCGCGCTCGCGCCGAGGCCGAAGAGGCGTCGCGCCGTGAGGCCGAGACCGCCGACGCACGGGCCCAGATGGAGGCAGAGAAGGCTGCTGCCGCCGAGAAGGAGGAGCCCGTAGAGGAGGTCCAGGTCCCCGAGCCTGTCGAGGAGGTCGCCGAGCAGCCCGTCGAGGAGGTCGCCGACAACCGCAGCGCGCTGGAGATCGCGATCGCCGCGGAGCAGGCCCGTCTCGACGCCGAAAAGGCCGCGAAGATCGAGAAGGAAGAAGAGGACCGCTACCGCAAGATGGCGCTCGAGGCCGAGCGCATCCAGCGTGAGAAGGTCATCGAGGAGGCCAAGGCCGCGGTCGCCGCTGCGCAAGCGGAGGGCGGCCGCCGCAAGAAGAAGAAGCACAAGAAGACTGGTGAAGAGGCCGAGGACGCGCGTCATCACGAGGCCGCGCACGAGACCGGCGAGATCGCCGTCGACGGCGTCGTCACCGTGACCGAGGGCGTCACCGTCGGCGAGTTCGCCGACGCGCTGGGCGTCGCCTCCAACGACGTCATCAAGCGACTGTTCATGCTCGGCTCGCCGCTGACGGTCAACCAGCCGATGGGCCGCGAGGTCATCGAGATCGTCGGCGAGGACCTCGGTGTCGTGGTCAAGGTCATCAAGCCCGAGGAAGAAGAGGGCTTCACCTTCGTCGACAACCCCGAGGACCTCGTGGAGCGCCCGCCGGTCGTCACCGTCATGGGCCACGTCGACCACGGTAAGACCTCGCTGCTCGACGCCATCCGTGAGACGGGCGTCGCGGCCACCGAGGCCGGCGGCATCACGCAGCACATCGGTGCGTCGGTCGTGCAGCGCAACGGCCGCCAGATCACCTTCATCGACACCCCGGGCCACGAGGCGTTCACCGCCATGCGTGCCCGCGGAGCCAACATCACCGACATCGTCATCCTGGTGGTCGCCGCCGACGACGGCGTCATGCCGCAGACCATTGAGGCGATCCACCACGCCAAGGCAGCCGGCGTGCCGATCATCGTCGCGGTCAACAAGATCGACAAGGACGGCGCCAACCCCGAGCAGGTCAAGCAGATGCTCACCGAGCACGAGATCGTGCCCGAGGAGTGGGGCGGCACCAACATCTTCGTCAACGTGTCGGCCAAGAAGCGCCTCAACATCGAGGACCTGCTCGAGATGGTCCTGCTGCAGGCCGACGTACTCGAGCTCAAGGCCAACCCCAACGCTCACGCGTCCGGCGTCGTCATCGAGGCGAACCTGGACAAGGGCCGCGGCCCGGTCGCCACGGTGCTCGTGCAGCGCGGCACGCTCAAGGTGGGCGACGCGATCGTCGCCGGCACCGCCTACGGCCGCGTCCGTGCGCTCGTCAACCCGCTTGGCGAGAACGTCGACGAGGCCGGCCCCGCCGATCCGGTCGAGATTCTCGGCCTCTCCAGCGTGCCGTCGGCCGGTGACGAGTTCCGCGTCTTCGCCGATGAGCGCGATGCGCGCAACCTCGCCGAGGACCGCGCGCTCAAGCAGCGTCTGCGCGACCAGGCCAAGACCAAGAAGCACGTCTCCCTCGACGACCTGTTCGCCCGTATCGAGGAGGGTGAGCTCAAGGATCTCAACCTGGTCGTCAAGGCCGACGTACAGGGTTCCATCGAGGCCCTCAAGGACGCGCTGGACAAGATGGACCAGACCGAGGTCCGCATCAACGTCATCCACAACGCCGTCGGTGGTATCACCGAGTCCGACATCATGCTCGCCGATGCGTCGGACGCCATCGTCGTCGGCTTCAACGTCCGACCGGTCCCGGCCGCCAAGGCCCTCGCCGAGAAGACCAACGTCGATGTGCGCCTCTACCGCGTCATCTACCAGGCGATCGAGGAGATCAACGCCGCGCGCGTGGGCATGCTCTCGCCCGACATCGTCGAGCAGGATACCGCCCGCATCGAGGTCCGCGAGCTGTTCCGCGTACCCAAGGCCGGCGTCATCGCGGGTTGCTACGTCCAGGAGGGCGAGATCACCCGTGACGATCAGGTCCGCATCGTGCGCGACGGTACCGTCGTCTACGAGGGCAAGATGGCCTCGCTGCGCCGCTTCAAGGAGGACGTGAAGTCCGTGAAGCAGGGTTACGAGTGCGGTATCGGCATCGAGAACTTCCAGGACCTCAAGGAAGGCGACATCATCGAAGGCTTCAAGGTCGTCGAGGTCGCCCGCGAGGCATAGCAGCTGATAACCACGAGTCCATGCCCGCCGACGCGACCCGCCTTCAAGCGGCGCTCGGCGGGCATATCTCTTTCGACGAGGAGGTAGACCATGACAAAGGAATCGTTCGGTCGCAGGATGGATGAGGCGGTGCGCGAGCACGTCGCCGAGATCCTCGCCACCGAGATCTCAGATCCGCGTCTGTCGCTTGTCACCGTCACCGGCGCCAAGGTGAGCCCGGACCGCTCGGTGGCCAACGTCTACGTGAGCGCTGAGCGCGAGCGCTACGACGAGGTGCTGGCGGGCCTGGAGTCCGCGAAGGGCCGCATCCGATCCATCCTGGGCAGGGCGCTCGGCTGGCGTGTGTCGCCGGAGCTGCGGTTCTTCATCGACGAGAGCGTCGACACGGGCGAGCGCATCGCAACCGCGCTGCTTGAGGTCCCTCCGACTCTGGCAGACGGCGAGGGTGCCGAGCCTTCGGTTCCTGAGGAGTAGCCCGTGCTGCCGTTCCACCGGGTCGCCACGCTTCTGCGGCACGCGAAGTCGGTCGTCGTCTGCGCGCACGTCCGACCGGACGGTGACGCGGTCGGGTCCGTGCTCGGCATGACACTGGCCCTTCGGCACGCCGGCATTCCCGCTGTACCGACGCTGGCCGATGACCGCCCCGCGCCGTCGACCTACTCGTTCCTGCCCGGACACTCGCTGTACGTGCCGGCCTCGGAGCTCGAGCCCCCGGATGTCTTCATCGCGCTCGATACGCCGGTGCCTCACCGCCTCGGCGTCGCCGAGCCTCTCATGCGAAACGCCGAGACGGTCGTGACGTTCGACCACCATCCGGACGCCGAACTGTTCGGCAGCGAGTGCGTGTGTGACGCGCGCTATGCGGCCACCGGGCAGATCGTGTGGCGGTTCCTGTCGGCGCTCGAGATCGCCGTGACCGACCAGATCGCACTGCCGCTCTACGTCGCGCTCATGACCGACACCGGCCGGTTCGCCTACGACAACACCACCGCCGAGGCGCTGCGGGATGCGGCCGAGATGATCGACGCCGGCGTCTTGCCCGCCGAGGCGGCTCGCCTGGTCTACCAGGAGCGCTCGGCGGCGTCGCTCGAGCTCGAGGCGCGCACGCTGTCGCGCCTGACCCTCGCCAACGGCGGACGCGTGGCGTGGACGTACCTGACCGACGAGGACTTCGCCGAGACCGGCGCGCTGCCCGAAGAGGCCGAGCACCTGCCCGACGCCATCCGTGTGCTCGGCGGCATCGATGTGGCGCTGCTGCTCAGGCAGCGCGGCTCAGAGGTGCGCGGCAACCTGCGCTCGAAGACCGGCGCCGATGTCTCGGTCGTCGCGCGTGCGTTCGACGGGGGCGGCCATCGTGCCGCCGCCGGGTTCACGGTCACCGACGCGGTCGTCGACGACGTGGCCGTCAGGGTGCTCGCTCTACTGCCGGGAGGCACGCAGGAGTGAGCGCGAAGCGAGGGACGAGCGGCCTGTGCGGCGTGCTGCTGGTGGACAAACCCGCCGGCCTGACCAGCCATGATGTCGTGGACCGCGTGAGGCGCGCCGCAGGGGAGCGCCGCGTCGGTCATGCGGGTACCCTCGATCCGATGGCCACGGGACTGCTCGTCGTGCTGGTTGGCCCCGCGACTCGTCTCGAGCCGTACCTGTCGGCTGCCGAGAAGGGCTACGTGGCACGCATCGACTTCGGCACCGCGACCGACACCCTCGACGCCGAGGGCGAGGTGACGGCGACGTGCGATGTGAGCGACTCGGTGTTCAACCCCGAGGTTGCCGGGAAGATCTTGGACGGTCTGCTCGGCCCGTCTATGCAGGTGCCGCCGGCCTTCTCGGCGATCAAGAAGGATGGGCAGGTCGCGCACCGGGTGGCGCGCGCCGGAGGCGAAGTCGAGCTCGACGCACGCCCCATCGAGGTACACGCCGCACGGCTGCTCAAGGTCGACCCGGCGGCGCGGACGTGGACTGTGGATTTCATCGTGAGCAAGGGCACGTACGTACGCGCTCTCGCACGCGACATCGGCATCGCGGCAGGTACCGTTGCGCACTTGGGTGCGCTTCGCAGGACGGCTTCGGGCCGCCTGTCGATCGACGACGCGCTTGAGCTCGACTCATTCACCGACGCCGCCTCGGTCTCTGGTGCTTTCACCGACCCTGTGGCCGCGCTCGGCATCACGCAGCGCCGCGCAGCGACGGCAGACGTCGATCACGGACGAGCCGTCGCCGCCGAGGGCGTTCAGACCGGTACGCTCGTCGCGATGACCGAAGGAGCCGCCCTCAAGGCCGTATACCGCGCCGACGGTGAGATGTTGCGCCCCCTCGTGGTGCTACCGATTCCCGCTGCCGGAGGTCGCTCGTGAGCTCAGTGGTCACCTACGACGAATCCATGCTTTCCCTCGGCTCCGCGGTCGTTGCGATCGGGGTGTTCGACGGCGTGCACGCCGGGCACCAGAAGCTGCTCGCGGCCGCGGTGAAGGCGGCGCGCCGTGAGCGCGTCGCGAGCATCGCGCTGACGTTCGACCGCGACCCGGACCAAGTCGTCACGCCGGACGCCGTGGCGCCCCAGCTGCTGAGCCTGTCCGACAAGTGTTAACTGATCGCTGAGACGGGGGTCGATCACGTCGTCGTAGTCCCGTTCACCGTTGAGCTGGCCGGCCTGGAACCCGAGGAGTTCCTCGACCGCGTGCTTGCCCGGGTCTGCGACCCGGTCGCGATCCACGTGGGACAGGACTTCCACTTCGGCGCCCGTGCCGCGGGAGACGTCGACACGCTGTTCGTCTGGGGAGTCGAGCACGGGGCAGACATCGTCGGCCACAAGTTGCACAGCATCTGGGGTGAGCCGGTCACGTCGACGCGCATCCGCCAGTTGATCGCCGAAGGCGACATGGCGGGCGCCGAGCGGTTGCTCACGCGGCCGCACCGCGTGCGCGGGGTGGTCGTACGTGGCCGTGAGCAGGGGAGGGTTCTGGGCTTCCCGACCGCGAACGTCGAGACCGGGCCCTACGCGGCCCTTCCTCCCGACGGCGTGTGGGCCGGCTGGGCCGAGGCCCCTGACGGCAAGGTCTGGCCGTGTGCGATCTCGGTCGGGCGTCCGCCCATGTTCCCGGACGCCCAGTGGGCGCTCGAGGTGCACCTCATCGGCGCGTCGGGCGACTTCTACGGCGCCGAGCTCATCGTCGAGTTCGTCACCCACCTGCGCGACCACCGACGCTTCGACTCGCTCGACCAGCTCAAGGCCGCGATTACGGCCGACGTCGCCGAGGTGGCCGACGTGCTGGGGACAGCGTCAGAGTTCGGCGCCGAGGACCCGGACATCTACGACCCTCAGACGCTCGCCGCGGCGCAGGCGATCGCGGATGCCGACGAGAGCTCACGACAGATCGCCGTCGGAGACGACTGGGTTCCGGTTCTGACGCACACGCGCGTGTCAGGTGTGTTCGAATCCGCGGTCCATGGCGCGTTCGTGATCACCGCGCCCTTGGAGGCTGCCGGTATCCCGTACGCCTGGGATCCGTACCCGCCCGAGGAGATGTCGTCGTTCAGGCCGGCCTACGGCGCCATCGACCGCACGTTCTCGCTGCTCGTCCCGCGCAACCGCGCGGAAGAGGTGCGCGACATCATCGCCGAGATGAATACGGCACAACCCGCGGCCGAACCCCCGCTCCAAGGCTCCATCATCACCAGCGACACGAGCCGCAAGGCCGTCATCTGGGTGCTGCTGTTCGTGTTCCTCGGCTTCGACGTCATCGTAGGCATCGTGGTGTGGGCATCGGGCCTGCTCTCCTGAGGCCGACGCGCGGGTGACACGCCCGGGGCCGTGTGTGGTACAATCCTTCGGCTTGACCGACTACCCCGGCCTGAGAGGTCCGACAGACCACCGACGGCCATCCCGGACCGGGGCGAAACCGAACGAAAGGTGGAGTTGATATGCCGCTGTCCAAGGACACCAAGGCGAACATCATCGCCGACTACAAGCGTGGCGACGCCGACACCGGTTCGCCCGAGGTGCAGGTCGCGCTGCTCACCCAGCGCATCCGTGACCTCACCGAGCACCTCAAGGTCCACAAGAAGGACCACCACACCCGCCGTGGCCTGCTCAAGCTCGTCGGCCAGCGCCGCCGCCTTCTGAACTACCTCAAGAAGGTCGACATCGAGCGCTACCGCGCAGTCATCGCGCAACTCGAGATCCGCGGGTAAACACCCACAAGGGAGACCGAAGGCGGGGATCATCCCCGCCTTCTTCTTTGACGCGACGACGCGGTGAGGAGCATCGCGAAGTCGCACGAGAGGCTGGCCGGCGCATGGGGCGTTCGGCTGTTCGAAGAGGGAAGAAGAGAGAGCTTATGACCAAGATCGTTGAAACGTTCGAACTGTACGGCAAGCAGTACACGCTTGAGACCGGAGAGCTGGCCAAGCAGGCCGGCGGCGCCGTGCTCGTGCGCCAGGGCGAGTCCATCGTGCTGGTGACCGCGACCGCGTCGAAGTTCCCGAAGGACCTGGACTTCTTCCCGCTCACCGTCGACTTCGAAGAGCGCATGTACGCCGCGGGCAAGCTGCCCGGCGGCTTCATCAAGCGTGAGGCCCGTCCGTCCGAGAAGGCCACGCTGACCGCCCGCATGATCGACCGCCCGATCCGCTCGGCATTCGCCGACGGCTTCCGCAACGAGGTCCAGGTCATCGCAACCGTCCTCTCGGCCGACCAGGTCAACCAGCCCGACGTCATCTCGATCATGGGCGCCTCGGCCGCACTGATGGCCGCCGGCATCCCGTTCGAGGGCCCGCTGGCCGGCGTGCGCATCTGCCGCAACGTCGAGACCGGTGAGTTCATCGTCAACCCGACGTTCGACGAGACCGAGGACTCCGACCTCGACTTGGTCGTCGCGGGCTCGAAGGACGCCGTCTACATGCTTGAGGCCGGCGCCAACGAGGTGTCCGAGGACGACATGCTCAAGGCCATGATGTTCGCCCAGGAGGCGATCGGCGCGTTCTGCGACGCACAGGAGACGTTCCTCTCCAAGGTCGAGATCGCTCCGATGGACGTCACCCTGGCCGTCATCGATCCCGCCCTCGAGGAGCGCATCTTCTCGGCGGGTGGCGAGAAGATGAAGGCTGCGCTGCACAACGCCGACAAGCACGCCCGTATGGACGACGTCCAGGCCGTCAAGGACGAGATCATCGCCACGTTCACCGACGAGGAGATGGCCGCTCACGGCAAGGACATCAAGGCGGTGCTCAAGAAGCTCGAGAAGAAGACCATGCGCGCCATGGTCCTCGAGGAGGGCGAGCGCGCCGACGGCCGTAAGCTCGACGAGGTCCGCAAGATCAGCACCGTCGCCGGCTACCTTCCGCGCAGCCACGGCTCGGGCCTGTTCACCCGCGGTCAGACCCAGGTGCTGTCGGTCCTGACGCTGGGCATGCTGTCCGAGTGGCAGCGCATCGACACCATCGACGTGTCGGAGGGCAAGCGCTACCTGCACCACTACAACTTCCCGCCGTTCTCCACCGGCGAGACCGGGTTCATGCGCGGCCCGAAGCGCCGCGACATCGGCCACGGTGCGCTCGCCGAGCGCGCCCTGCTGCCGGTCATCCCGGCCGAGGACGAGTTCCCGTACACGATCCGCATCGTGTCCGAGGTCCTCGAGTCCAACGGCTCGAGCTCGATGGGCTCGGTCTGCGGCTCGACGCTCGCCCTCATGGATGCCGGTGTGCCGATCAAGGCCCCGGTCTCCGGTATCGCCATGGGTCTCATCAAGGAGGGTGACGACGTCGCCATCCTGACCGACATCCAGGGCCTCGAGGACTTCCTCGGCGACATGGACTTCAAGGTCGCGGGTACCGAGAGCGGCATCACCGCGATGCAGATGGACAACAAGGCCAAGGGCCTGTCGCTCGAGATCCTCACCAAGGCCCTCATGCAGGCCAAGGAGGGTCGCGCCTTCATCCTCGGCAAGATGATGGAGTCGATCGATACTCCGCGCGAGGAGATGAGCCAGTACGCTCCGCGCATCATCACCATCAAGATCCCGTCGGACAAGATCCGCGACGTCATCGGCTCGGGCGGCAAGGTCGTCCGTGGCATCCAGGAAGAGACCGGCGCGCAGATCGACATCCAGGAGGACGGCACCATCTACGTCGCCTCCCGTGACCTCGGTGGCGAGGAGGCGGTCCGCCGCATCCAGGCCATCGTCAAGGACGTCGAGCCGGGCGAGGAGTACCACGGCCGTGTCGTGGCCATCCAGCCCTTCGGCGCCTTCGTCGAGCTCATCCCCGGCAAGGACGGCCTGCTGCACATCAGCCGCGTCGCCCAGGGCCGCGTGGGCAAGGTCGAAGACGTTCTCAACATCGGCGACGAGGTGCACGTCAAGGTCATCGAGATCGACGACCGCGGCAAGGTCAGCCTCGACCGCCTCGACAAGCCGCCCGCGCCCGAGGGCTCTGCTGAGTCGGCCCCGAGCGGCGACCGCGGTCCCCGCCGCGACGACCGTGGTGGCGACCGCGACCGCAGGCCGCGCCGCCGCCACTAGACAACGGCTGCACGCACGCAGGTGACCCGAAACCCCCGGCAGGCCACGCGCCTGTCGGGGGTTTCGTCGTGAGGTGGCGGGAAGTGTGTCCGCGAAGGCGCGTACGGCGGTCAGCCGAGCGGCTCAAGCAGCCACGACTCGAGGTGCTCGGCGGGGTGCTCGTCGCACGCCCGGCTGAACCGCTCGAACGCAGAGCGCCCGCGCGCAGACACGATGGCCCGTGAGGCGCGTGCGTCATCCAGCCCGACTCCGCTCGCTGCTGAGGCGCCGCCGCAGGCCACCTCGCCGAGCAGCTGATCGAGCACGTAGGCATCGTGCAGTTCGCCGAGCGCGTCTTGGAGCTGCGTGAGGAACCGGTGACGCTCGTCGAAACCGTCTCCCAGGGCAGGAGCGAAGGTCTCGTAGGCGTAGCGCAGGTGCTTGATGTCGATCCGTAGCGCATGTTGGGCATCCGCGCCGCCCGGCACGAGCGCGCGCGGCATCGCCGCCGCCACCTCGCGTGCGCGCCTCACGATCTCAGTCCGGGCGACCTCGCCCAGCGCCGTGCCGCCCGACGTCGACCGAGGCCGCACCGCAAAGCGCTCGAACTCCCGACGACGCTCAGGCAGACGCACCCGCGCGAGCTCGGCACGCAGGTCGGAGACGGCGCACTCGCGACGCCCGGCGACGACGCCGATGCACAGGGCGACCGCGAGGGCGTCGGCATCCGCAAGCTCTGAGCGCACGCCGGCAAGCCCCGCCAGGGCCACGTCGGCCTCGCGCACGCGGCCCAGCGCTCGTGTCAGTCGCCGAATTCGCCGGTACCAGCGCGCCGCCGGCTTGGCCGGGTAGACCGAGCGCACCAGCCGCAGCGCCTCGCGCACGCGGCGCGTCGCGACACGCAGGTCATGGACCGCGTCGGCATCCGCTTCGATGTCCGCTTCGGCTGCGATCTTGAACAGTGGTTCGGCGCGTGCGGCGAGCAACAGCGGGGCAGCCTCCCCGAGCGGGGTGGCCGCATCGACACCCGGTATCCGCAACCGCCCAGCCGCCACAAGAAGGCCTCTCCGTCCGACACACTCCGTCACACGTGTGCATACCCCGGTTCGGGTACCCTAGGATTCAGCGGACCGATGAGGCGCCCACGCGGGCGCCCCGCACACGACTGCGCACCATCGACCCACAGGGGAGTGTCCATGTTCTATCGCAAGACGGTGCTCGACAACGGCATCACCGTGATGAGCGAGCCCATGGAGGAGGTCCGCTCCGTGGCCCTCGGCATCTGGTTCGCCGTCGGCAGCCGCGACGAGACGCCCTACGAGGCGGGCATGTCGCACTTCATGGAGCACATGATGTTCAAGGGCACCCCGACGCGCTCGGCCCAAGACATCTCCGAGCAGTTCGACCGGCTGGGCGCCGAGCTCAACGCCTTCACCTCGAAGGAGTACACCTGCTACTACTCCCGGTTCGTCGACGAGCACCTGCCCACGGCCTTCGAGATCCTCGCCGACATGGTCGTCGCTGCATCCCTCACCGACGAGTCGTGCCAGCTCGAGCGTGAGGTCGTCATCGAAGAGATTGCGCGCATGGAGGATGCTCCCGACGACCACATCCACGAGGTCTTCAGCCACGCCCTGTGGCCCGATCACCCCATCGGACTGCCGATCCTGGGCTCGCGCGACACGGTCGGCGGGTTCGACCACGAGCAGTCGGTGGCCTTCCGCTCGAAGCACTACCGCTCGGGCAATTGCGTCGTGGCCGCGGCCGGTCGCGTGGACCACGAGGCCCTCGTCGCCATGACCGAGCGCTTCCTCGGCGGCCTGGCCTCGGGACCGCGTTCGGTGCGGCCGGTGGCGGAGGCGGCCGGTCGAGGCAAGGTCGCAGCCATCCGCAAGGACACCGAGCAGACGCACATCTGCTACGGCGTCGCGACCATGAACGCGCACCATCCCGACCGCTTCCCGCTGGCGCTGCTCGACGGGGTTCTCGGCGGAGGGATGAGCTCGCGCCTGTTCCAGGAGATCCGGGAGCGCCGCGGCCTGGCCTACGCCGTCTACTCGTTTTCGGCGCTGTACCAAGACACCGGTGAGTTCGCGGTCTATGCGGGAACCCGCCCGGAGAAGGCGGCCGAGGTGCTCGGGCTGATCCGTGCCGAGATGGAGAGCGTCGCCGCTCATGGCGTGACACCGGAAGAGCTCGACCGCGTACGCCAGGCGGCCAAGGGCCACCTGGTCTTGGGACTTGAGTCCACGCGCATGCGGATGACGCGCCTCGGTAAGAACGAGACCTCCGGGGGCGAGATCCTTTCGGCCGACGAGGTTGTCGAGCGTTTCGACTCCGTGACGATGGATGACCTGCGGCGCGTCTCGGCCGAGGTCCTCTCGGCGGACAAGGTGCTCGCCATCATCGGACCCCACGACGAAGACGAGGTCGCCGGGCTGTTGCAGTAGCGCCTGGACCTCTTACGAACCACCGACACCAGGAAGGTACTCACCATGATCCGCGTTCTCGTTGCAGGTGCTGCCGGCAAGGTCGGCTCCGAAGTCGTGAGGGCCGTCTCCCAGACCGACGGCATGAAGCTCGTGGCCGCCGTCGATCCGGGAGTCTCGGGTTGCTTCGTGCCGGACGCCTCGGGCAGCCACATCGAGTGCACCACCGACCTCGCGCACGCAATCGCGTCCTCGCGCCCCGACGTCATGGTCGACTTCACGCGCCCGGACGTCGTCGAGGGCAATCTGCGGGTCGCACTCGCGGCCGGCGTTGACTGCGTCGTCGGCACCACCGGCCTGTCCGAGTCGCTGCTCGCCGAGCTCGCCGATCTGGCCACCGACGGCGCGTGCCTGTTCTTCGCGCCCAACTTCGCCATCGGCGCCGTGCTCATGATGCAGTTCGCCGAGAGGGCCGCGCGCTTCATGCCGTACGCCGAGGTAATCGAGTTACACCACGACAACAAGCTCGACGCCCCCTCGGGCACCGCGATCCGCACCGCGTCGCTCATCGCTGCCGCGCGCGACGCGGCCCCCGAGGTCCCGGGCCGCGAGACCGAGCTGCCCGGGCTCGACGGAGCGCGCGGCGCCTCGGTCGAGGGCGTGCCGGTCCACTCGATCCGCCTTCCGGGGCTCGTCGCCCACCAGGAGGTCGTGTTCGGCGGCCAGGGCCAGACCCTGACGCTGCGGCACGACTCCATCGACCGCACGAGCTTCATGCCCGGCGTCTTGCTTGCCATCCGCGAAGTCGGCTCGCGCTCCGGTCTGGTGATCGGGCTCGAGCAGCTGATGGGGGAGTGAGCGGGTGACGTCGCGCGCGATCATCGTCATGAAGTTCGGCGGCACCTCGGTCGCCACGCCTGAGGGCCGCAAGGCCATCGCCGACCGGGTCACCGAGGCGCTCGAGCTCGAGCGCGCGCCGGTCGTGGTCGTCTCGGCGATGGGCCGCGCAGGTGCGCCGTATGCCACCGACACGCTGCTCTCCCTTGTCGACGCTTTGCCGAGCGACCCCCGCGAGCGCGATCTGCTCGCCAGCGTCGGCGAGCTCGTCAGCGCGGTAGTGGTGGCCCACGAGCTGCGCGGATGCGGCATCGAGGCCCGCGCCTTTACCGGAGCCGAGGCAGGAATCGCCACCGATGGCGTCCACGACGGCGCCGCCATCACCGAGATCCACACCGGGCCGCTGGTTCGCGCGATCGCGGACGGTATCGTCCCGGTCGTCTGCGGCTTCCAGGGTGTCTCGGCGGAGGGCACGCTCACGACGCTGGGTCGCGGTGGGTCCGACACCACCGCGTGCGCGCTCGGTGTCGCCCTCGAGGCCGAAGAGGTCGAGATCTACACCGACGTCGACGGCGTCATGAGCGCCGATCCGCGCGTGTGCACCCAGGCAGGCGTGCTCGAGGTGATCCGCGCCGACGAGCTGCACCAGATGGCACAGCACGGCAGCCGGGTGGTCCACACGCCCGCAGCCGAGCTGGCCCTGAGCAGCGGTCTGGCCGTGCGCGTCCGCAACACCTACTCGGATCACCCCGGTTCGCGGGTGGCCGACATCGCAGGGTACCGGCCGTCTTCAGTCGCGACCGCCGTCTCACACATCGGCGACGTCGTGCGCATCACTGTGGCACTCCCGGCACCGGAAGGCACCGCCGAGCACATGCGCGCCCAGGCCCGCGTCTACCGGACGATGGCCGACGGCGGCGTGTCGCTCGACATGTTCACGACCGTAGGCGACACGCTGGTGTTCACCGTCGCCGGGGGCTCACTCGACGCTGCGTGCGACCTGCTGGGGCAGCTCGGCCTCACGTACCGGGTCACGCGCGGGCTGGCCAAGGTGACGCTGGTAGGCGCCGGGATGCACGGCGTGCCCGGCGTCATGGCCCGGATGGCCGAGTGCCTCGCCGACGCCGGCGTGAACGTGGTGCAGACCGCCGACTCCCACACGACCATCTCGGTGCTGGTACCCGCAAGCGACATCGACACCGCGGTCGCGGCCCTGCACGACGGCTTCGAGCTGGGCGAATAGCCATGCGGCACGTCCTGCTCAACCTCACCGCCTCGCTCGACGGGTTCATCGCCGACACCTCGGACGGGGTCGACTGGCTCGCCGAGATGCCCGCCGAGATCCCTGAGGATTACCTGCGACTCATCGATACGGTGGACACCCTGATCATGGGGCGCAAGACCTACGAAATCTCGCTGGCACTGCCCGGGGGCACCGAGGTGTTCGAGGGACAGCGTGTCATCGTCTTCACGAGCGCGCGCGACCTTGAGCCGCGTGCGGGCGTCGAGTTCGTCCACGAGGACCCGGTCGCATTCACCGCGGCGCTGCGGGAGTCCGAGGGCGGCACGATCTGGCTGTTCGGCGGTGGGCAGCTGGCCACGGCGCTGTCGGACGCGGGGCTGGTGGACGAGTACCTCATCGCCGTCCAGCCGGTGCTTCTCGGCGACGGGGTCCCGCTGTGGCGCTCGCCGCACGGGCGTACACAGCTCGAGCTCGTGCATGCGAACGAGTGGCGCGGCGGCGTGGTCGAGCTGAGGTACCGCCGCAAAGCGTGACACCTCGTCAACGCGAGCAGGGCCGGCATCGGCTCTGTCGGCGCCCTGTGGCACAATACACGGGTACGCGAAACGAGCAGTTCACGACGCCCGCACCGACGGGCGAGACGCTTCAAGAGGGGCAGACTCATGACCACGCCGCGCTTCGGCCGCATGATCACGGCCATGGTGACACCGTTCACCGACGATCTCGGCCTCGATCTCGACCGCGCAGCCGCGCTCGCCGACAAGCTGATCTCCGAGGGTTCCGACGCGCTCGTCGTGTGCGGCACCACCGGTGAGAGTCCGACCGTCTTCTACGACCAGAAGATGGACCTGTTCCGCGCCGTCATAGATGCGGTCGGCGGCCGCGTGCCGGTGATCGCCAACGCCGGCGACAACTGCACGGACGACTCGGTCGAGTTCGCGCGCAAGGTCGTCGACCTGGGCGTCGACGCGATCATGGCGGTGGTCCCGTACTACAACAAGCCGCCGCAAGAGGGCCTGTATCGGCACTTCTGCACGATCGCCGGTGCGGTCGAGGCGCCCGTGATCCTGTACAACATCCCCGGTCGCTGCGTCATCAACATGGAGCCGGAGACGATCTTGCGCGTCGCCTCCGACTGCCCCAACGTCATCGCGGTCAAGCAGGCCAACGCCGACCTGTCCCAGACCGCCGCGATCCTCGCGGGCGCACCCGAGGGCTTCGAGGTCCTCTCGGGCGACGACGAGCTCACGCTGCCGATGATGGGACTCGGCGGCAGCGGCGTCATCAGCGTCGTGAGCCACGTGGCCGGACCCAAGTTCCGCGAGATGATCTACGCGCAGGCAGCCGGCGACCACACGCGCGCGCTGCGTATCCACCTGGAATTGATGCCGCTCATGAAGGCGCTCTTCATGACGGCCAACCCGATCATGGTCAAGAAGGCGCTCGAGCTCCAGGGCTTCCCGGTAGGGGGTGTCCGGTTGCCGCTCGTCGAATCGACCGCCGAGCAGGCCGCCGAGCTCGAGCGCGTCATGCGCCATGTCGGGGTGCTCTAGACGACACCGACGACACGGCGGCGTGAAGCGCCGCTGCGAAGGGAGATTGCCAAACAACTGATGGCAAAGAGAACAAAGAAGCCGCCGAGGCTTCGCATCATCCCGCTGGGCGGGCTTGAAGAAGTCGGCAAGAACATGACCGTCTTCGAGTTCGGCGACGACATGATCGTCGTCGACGCGGGGATCATGTTCCCCGATGACGACCACCCGGGTGTGGACCTCATCCTGCCCGACTACAGCTACATCGTGCAGCGCAAGGACAAGCTGCGCGGCATCGTCATCACCCACGGGCACGAGGATCACACCGGCTCGCTGCCGTACCTGCTGCGCGATCTGGGCCAGCCGGTCCCGGTGCTGGGCACCAAGCTCACCTTGGGCCTGGTCAAGGGCAAGCTCGACGAGCACAAGATCGCCAAGCCCAAGCTCCGTGAGGTCAAGGCCGGCGGCCACGTCAATCTGGGCACCTTCGGCCTGGACTTCTTCGCGGTCAACCACTCCATCCCGGACGCGGTCGGCGTGTTCATCCGCACCCCGGTCGGCAACGTCTTGCATACCGGCGACTTCAAGCTCGATCAGACGCCGGTCGACGGCCGCCTGACCGACTACGCCGCGATCAGCAAGTTCGCCAAGGTCGGCGTGAGCGTTCTCATGAGTGACTCCACTCACGCTGAGTCCTCGGGCATCACCCGCTCCGAGGCCGAGGTCGGGCGCTCCCTGCACGAGCTGATCGGCGACGCCGAGCAGCGCGTCATCGTCGCGTCCTTCGCAAGCCACATCCACCGCATCCAGCAGGTGTGCGACGCTGCGGTCACGAGCGGACGCAAGGTCGTCGTCACCGGTCGCTCGATGGTGCAAAACACCAAGATCGCCCGCGAGCTCGGTTACCTGCACATCGACGCCGACGACATCGTCGACGCTTTCGACACCCATGGGCTTCCGCCCGAGCGCGTCGTGGTGCTGTGCACGGGTAGCCAGGGCGAGCCGCTCTCGGCGCTCGCGCGCATGGCCAACGGCGACCACCGCACCGTCTCGGTGGAGGAGGGCGACACCGTCATCATCTCGGCCTCGCCCGTGCCGGGCAACGAGAAGGCCGTGAGCCGCGTCATCAACCGCCTGGCCAAGGCCGGAGCGCGGGTGCTGCACCGCGGATCGCACGACGTACACGTCTCGGGCCACGCCTCGGCCGAGGAGCTCAAGCTCATGCTCAACCTGGCGCAGCCGGAGTTCTTCGTGCCGATCCACGGTGAGACCCGGCACCTGGCGGCCCACGCCCGGCTCGCCGAGGCGACCGGCGTACCGCACGACGCGATCTTCATCATGGACAACGGCGAGTGCCTCGAGATAGACGAGGAGTACGCCGAGGTCACCGAGCGCGTTCCTCACGGAGTCGTCTACGTCGACGGCCTGTCCGTCGGCGACCTGGGCCAAGTGGTCCTGCGCGACCGCCAGCACATGAGCCAAGACGGCATCGCCACTATCGTCGTGGCGATCGACTCCCAGACCGGCAAGCCGACCGGTGCACCCGAGCTCGTGACGCGCGGTCTCGTCGTGCCTGATGAGGACAAGATCATGCGCGAGGCGCGCGACCGCATCGCCAAGACACTCGCGCGCACGGCGAAAGAAGGCGTCACCGACTTCGCCGTGGTCAAGCGAGCCATCCGCGAGTCGCTCTCGCAGTTCTTCTGGGAGAAGACCAAGCGCCGTCCGCTCATCATCCCGGTCGTCCTGGAGGTCTGATGAGCCCGCTTGAAGCCGCTTTCCTCGGTGTGATCCAAGGGATCACCGAGTTTCTTCCGATATCGTCAGACGGCCACCTCGCGCTCGGGTTCATGGTGCTCGGGGAGCCGTTCGACCTCGAGTTCGTCGTGTTCCTGCACTTCGCGACGTTGCTCGCGATGTTCGCGTACTTCTGGAAGGACGTGCTGTCGCTGCTGCAGTCGCTGCTTCCGGCCAACGCGCATCGCAAGGCGGATCGCCGACTCGTCGCACTGATCGCTGCTGGCACCGCCGTCTCGGCGGTCATCGCGCTGGCGCTGGAGCCGGTCATCGAGCCCGCCGCCGAGAACCGAATCGCCATCGCGGCCGGCTTCTTCCTCACGAGCGCCCTGCTCACTGCAGGTGAGCTGTTCTCGAAGCGTGCACGCGCGGCCGAGGCCCGCACCGAGGTCGACGTCGACAACGCGGGCGAGAGCGAGGTCGAGCACGCCGCCAGCGAGATCGCGTGGCCGCGTGCCATCGTCATCGCCGTGCTGCAGGGCATCGCCGCACTTCCGGGCGTCTCGCGCTCGGGCTCCACGACCGCTGGCGGCATGCTGGCGGGCCTCAAGCGAGAGGACGCCGCCCGCTACTCGTTCCTGCTCGGCATCCCCATCATCACGCTGGCCGCCGCCAAGGACGGCCTCGACCTGGTCACCGGGTCGGGCTCACTGCCTCCGGCACCCACCCTGATCGCCGGATTCCTCGGGGCAGCGATAGCTGGATACGCCGCCATCTGGGGTCTGCTCAGACTGGTGAAGAACCACACGCTGTTGTGGTTTGCCGCATACACCGCAGTTGCAGGTATCCTTCTGCTCGTGATCCAGTTCAACCCGCTTTAGGGAGCGATACTCGTGGCATCGAATCGCACTACGGGCTCGCGAAAGAGCCCCGCTTCCAGGAAGAAGGGCAGCCCGGCCCCCGCGGGCGGCTTCATCGACGAGCGCTCCAAGCGTGACATCATCGGTGTGGCGCTGTGCGTCTTCGCCGTCGCGCTCATGATCGCCGTCGTCAGCCGCTCGACCGGCATGGCCACGGAGGCTGCCGCAGGCGGACTGAAGATGACCGTCGGTATCGGCGCGTACCTGCTGCCGATCGGCCTGCTGCTGTGGGGCGTCAGCTTCTTCGTCCGTGCAGACATCCGAGAAGCCCGTACCGGCATCGGCCTCGGGCTCATCGTGCTTGCAGCCATCTCGCTCGCCGCGCTCGCCACGCCCGATGTCGGCGGCACGCAAGACGCCGCCCGCTACGTCGCGTCCGAGAATGTCGCCGCACACGGCGGCTACATCGGCGGCGGTATCGCGTGGGCGCTCGTCTCGCTCACGGGTCCGGCGATCGCGGCCGTCCTGCTGGTGGGACTGCTCATCGTCGGCCTCGTCATCACCGGGCTGTCCATCTCGGCGCTGATCGACATCGTCCGAGAGCGCCTCGCAGCCCCTGAGCCCGCCGCTTCCGCTCCCCAGCGCGAGCGTCGCACCAAGACGCCGCGCACGGTCCCGCTCGCCGAGGACGGGACGGTTCCGACACCCGTGCCTGAGCCCGCCGCCGTGCCCGCTCGTCCCGAGCGCGCGCGCAAAGCCGACCCGGAGGCCGGACGCCAGACGGTGCCGACCAACCGGGCGGTCGGCCCCAGCCGCATGGAGGGCTTCGAGCTGCCTCCGCTGTCCGCGCTCACCCGTACGGCGTCGAGCGCCTCGGCGCACAAGGCGACCGAGACGGAGCTGCGCACCACCGCCGGGGCCATCGCCGAGACGCTGGCCACCTTCGACATCCCCGCACGCGTCGTGAGCTGGGTCGCCGGCCCGACCGTCACGCTGTTCGAGATCGAGATCGCGAAAGGCGTGCGCCTTAACCGCGTCACCGCGCTAGCCGACGACATCGCGCTCGCGCTCGCCGCATCGACCGTGCGCATCCTGGCCCCCATCCCGGGCAAGTCGCTCGTGGGCATCGAGGTCCCCAACGTCCGCCGCAGCTCGGTGACGCTGGGCGACGTGCTGGTGCCGGCAGGGGAGGGCGGCCCGCTCGTGCTGGGCATCGGCAAGGACGTGGCCGGCGAGCCCGCCCTGTCCGACCTCGCCACCATGCCGCACCTGCTGATCGGTGGTACGACGGGCTCAGGCAAGTCCGTAGCGATCAACGCCATGCTCATGAGCATCATCATGCGCTCGACGCCGTCGGAGGTCCGCCTCATCCTCATCGACCCCAAGCGCGTCGAGCTGTCGCTGTACAACGGCGTGCCGCACCTCTACGTCCCGGTCGTCACCGAGCCCAAAGAGGCGGCAAGCGCCCTTGCGTGGGCCGTCACGGAGATGGAGCGGCGGCTCAAGGTTCTCCAGGTCGCGGGTGCCCGCAACATCGGCGGCTACAACGCGATGGTGCAACAGGGCAAAGGACCGGAAGGCGCCGAGGAGTTGCCGTACCTCGTCATCGTCATCGACGAGCTCGCCGACCTGATGATGGTCGCGGCCAAAGAGGTCGAGGAGTCGATCTGCCGCATCGCGCAGCTCGCGCGAGCCGCCGGCATCCACCTCATCGTCGCAACGCAGCGCCCCGAGGCAAACGTAGTCACGGGACTCATCAAGGCCAACATCACGAACCGCATCGCGTTCAACGTCGCGAGCGCGATCGACTCCCGCGTCATCCTCGACCAGCCCGGCGCCGAGAAGCTCGTCGGACTCGGCGACATGCTGTTCACGACGCCCGCATGGGCCAAGCCGAAACGCATCCAGGGCTGCTACGTGTCCGAGGGTGAGATCGAAGCGGTCGTCGAGCACCTCAAGAAGCAGGGCGAGCCGGATTATCACGAGGAGATCCTGCAGCTCAAGGTCTCCTCGATCGGAGGCGGCGTCGACACCGGCGAGGATGACGACCCGTTGCTGTGGGAGGCCGCCGACATCGTCGTCACGAGCGGGCTGGGCTCGACTTCCATGCTGCAGCGACGTCTCAAGGTCGGGTACGCCCGCGCCGGACGCATCATGGACATGCTCGAGAACAAAGGTGTCGTCGGCCCGCCGGACGGCAGCAAGCCCCGCGAGGTCGTCGTCGACGTCGAGGGGCTCGAGGCCATCAAGGCCTTCGAGCGTGAGGACGCCGCGGAGGGCTTGCTGTGAGCCGGCTCGGAGACACCCTTCGCGAGCGCAGGACGCAGCTCGGCGTGAGCCTCGAGGCCGCCGAGCGGGCTACCCGCATCCGGGCGACGCTGCTCAAGGCTCTCGAGGAGGGCGATTGGGACCGTCTGCCCAACCCGGGCTACGTCCGTGGCTACATCTCGAGTTACGCCCGCTTCCTCGAGCTCGATGCGCCGCCGCTGCTGGCGATGTATCGCTCCGAGACAGGTGCCGGCCGCTACCACCCCATCGACCTTCCCGACGAGGCCGTGGCGCCCACCGGTGAGCAGCACATGCTGCCGTGGCGCTCGGCTGTGGCCGCGGTCACCGTCGTCGCACTGTTGGCGTTCTCGGTATGGGCGGTCACGCGCCTGTGGCGCGGCCCCGAGCCGACACCGCCGGTTCCCGTACCGGCTGCCCAGGCGACGCCCACCGTCGAGCCCGGCTCGCAATCCACCGAGAGCCCCCTTGCGTCCGACACGCCGCAGGCCAAGTCCCAGCCCAAGCCGCCCAGCGAGCTCGAGCCGTTCACGCTGGAGATCTCGGTCGCCAGCGATGGAGCGTCATGGATCGAGGTCGAGGTCGACGGCAAGTCCGCATATGCGGGAACGATGACAGCAGGCCAGACAGAGAAGTTCGAGGTGACGAAGAGCGCGACCGTCGTCATCGGCCGACCCTCGGTCACAGCGGTCAAGCGTGACGGTGAGAACGTGGAGATCCCCGAGAGCGGCGGCTCGTCGAAGTTGACGCTGGACGCCGAACCCGCACAGTAAGCGACGATAACGAGGAAGGGCCGAACCACATGGCAAAAGACAACAGCTTCGACGTGGTATCCGAGGTCGATCTGCAGGAGGTCGACAACGCCTACCAGCAGGCCGCCAAGGAGCTCGTTCAGCGCTACGACCTCAAGGACTCGGGCGCGACGCTTGAGTTCTCCAAGGGCGACAAGACCTTCACGCTCGTCGCGCCGAGCGACTTCGTGGGTGGGCAGGTCAAAGACGTCTTGAACTCCAAGCTCGTAAAGCGCGGCATCGACCTCAAGGCGGTGGCGTGGGGCAACCCCCAGGCCGCCAGCAGCGGCAACGTCCGCTACACCGGCACGATCGTCATGGGCATCGAGACCGAGCTGGCCAAGAAGATCAACAAGGAGATCCGCGACCAGAAGTTCAAGGTCAAGGTGACTATCGAAGGCGACAAGCTGCGGGTCTCCGGTCCCAAGCGTGACGACCTGCAGGAGGTCATCTCGTTCCTCAAGGAACAGGACTACGGCATCCCGCTGCAGTACACGAACTACCGCTGAGACGCGACGTGTCTGAGCCCACATCAACGGTCGGCCCACGCGTCGCGTTCGTCACCCTCGGCTGCCCGAAGAACGAGGTCGACTCCGACAGGATGCAAGCCATCGTGTCGGCGTCGGACTACGAGCTGGCCGATCAGCCCGCCGAGGCTGACGTCGTCGTAGTGAACACGTGCTCGTTCATCGAGGCTGCCACGGAGGAGTCCATCGCGACGATCCTCGACCTCGCTGACACGGGTGTTCGAGTGGTCGTCGCAGGCTGCATGCCCAGCCGCTACGGCGCGGACCTGGCCGAGGCGATGCCCGAAGCCGCCGCCCTGGTACCTGTCGCCGACGAGTCACGGCTGCTCGAGGTGCTCGACGAGATCACCGGGCACCGGTCGTCTCGGCCACACGCCTATCCGACGCGGCACGCGGCCGGGCCGGCGGCGTACCTGCAGATCAGCGACGGGTGTCACCGCAGATGCTCGTACTGCACGATCCCGTTCATCCGCGGCCCGTACCGCTCGCGCTCGTTGGAGTCCATCGTCGAGGAGGCGTCCTCGCTGGTGGCGCTCGGCGCGCGCGAGCTGATTCTGATCGGACAGGACATCTCGGCGTGGGGACGCGACCTCGATGGGCCGGAGGTGCTGGCTGATGTCGTCGATGCCGTGGCCTCGGTCGACGGGGTAGACCGTCTGCGCCTCATGTACGTCCAACCCGATGGCGTCACCGACCGCCTCCTGGAGGTGATGGCCGCTCACGCCAACGTCTGCCGGTATCTCGACATGCCGCTGCAGCACGCGAGCAGGTCGGTGCTCAAGGCGATGCGGCGCTCCGGCGATGCCGAGACCTACCTCGCACTGATCGCACAGATCCGCTCGGCACTGCCGGGCGCGGTCCTCAGGACGACGTTCATCGCCGGTTTCCCCGGCGAGACCCGTGCGGACGCCGCAGAGCTGCTGCGCTTCGTCGAGACCGCCCGCTTCGACTACGTCGGGGTCTTCCCGTACTCTCGGGAGGACGGGACCGAAGCCGCCACCATGGAGGCCCAGGTGCCTCGCAGGACGGCGCTCGCACGCGCACAACGGCTCAGAGACGCATGCGACCGGATCGGTGCGGAGATCAACGCTGAGCTGGTGGACAGGCGTGTGGCGGTCCTGGTCGAGGGCTACGACGCAGAGGAACAGGCGATATTCGGCCGCACGTGCGGGCAGGCGCCCGACATCGACGGCATCGTCTATCTCGACGCAGGGGAGCCGGGCGAGATCGTCGAGGCCCTCATCGTCGACGCCTGCGGCTACGAACTGACAGGGAAGGTGGAGCGGTGAGCACACTCAAGGCCCAGATGAACCCTGCGAACACCGTCACGGTCACGCGCATGGTGCTGATCCCCGTGTTTCTCGTGGTCATGCTCACCGACTGGCCCGCATGGATCTCGGCGCCGCAGTGGGTGAGTACGCTACAGCCGTGGATCGCCGCCTTCGTGTTCACACTGCTCGCGGCCACCGACGGCGTCGATGGCTACCTGGCCCGTTCGCGCAACGAGATCACGACCTTCGGCAAGTTCGTCGACCCGCTCGCCGACAAGCTCCTGGTCACCGCCGCCCTTCTGGCGCTCATCGAGCAAGACGTTCTGCCGGCGTGGATCGCGCTCGTCATCATAAGCCGCGAGTTCATCGTCAGTGGCCTGAGGATGGTCGCTTCGGCCGAAGGTCAGGTCATCGCCGCGTCGTGGTACGGCAAGGTCAAGACCGTGCTCCAGATCGTTGCGATCGTGATGTTCATCGTGAAGGACTCACTCGTGCCGCTCGGGGTCTCGGCCGATCTCGCGCTCTACTTCCAGATCGCCTCCTGGATCGCGATGGCCGCGGCCGTGGTCATGACCATCCTTTCGATGGTCGACTACTTCAAGCACGCGGCCGACGTCTTGTACGGGCCGTGGACGGAGCCGGAGGGCGGCAAGGAGTCGTGACTCCCACGGCGGCCATCGTCACGGTCGGCTCGGAGCTGGTTGAGGGCCTGCGCGTCGACACCAACACCGCCGAGATCGCCCGCTCGCTCGCCCCGCGAGGCTTCCGTGTCGCCGAGGCCGTCTCGGTGGGCGACGACATCGACACCGTAGCCGCGACGATCGCCCGGTGCGCCGCACGATTCGACCTCGTCATCACGACGGGCGGCCTGGGCCCGACGCACGACGATGTGACGCGGGAAGCTGCCGCGGCGGCGCTCGGCTTGCCGCTTGTTCGCGACGAACGTGTCGTCGAGCTACTCCGGCCCTTCCTCAAGCGTCATGCGGAGCCCGCGGCGCGCGACCAGCTGCTTCGGCAGGCCGACGTCTTCGAGGGCGCTCAGGTCATCGATCCGACCACCGGGACCGCCCCCGGACTCGTCATCAACACCGGCTCAGGGACCGTCGCACTGCTTCCCGGCCCGCCCTCCGAGATGCGCCCGATGCTCGCAAGCCTGCTGCAGCGCTACCCGATGACAGGCGCCGAGGTCGTTGAGCTCGGGGTCGTCGGACTGACGGAGTCAGACGCGCAGGTCCGTGCCCAAGCGGCGCTTCACGACCATGCCGATGTGGGCTTCACAGTGCTGGCCTCGCCGGGCGACGTGCGCATCCTGCTGCTCGACCACGGCGCCGGCGCCGATGGGCTTGCTCAAGCCCGAGCGGCCGTCGCCACGACCCTCGGAGAGCACTGCTACAGCCGTTCGGGCGAGACGCTGGCAGAGGCGACCGTCAAGGCGCTCGCGCTTGCGGGCCGCACCTTGGCGCTGGCGGAATCGTGCACCGGAGGCATGGTCGCGTCGGCGCTGACCGACGTCGCCGGCTCGTCTGCCGTGTTCCTCGGCGGCGTGGTGGCGTACGCCAACGAGGCGAAGATCTCGCTTCTCGACGTGCCCGGCGGCCTGCTCGCACAGTATGGAGCGGTCAGCGAGGAGTGCGCCCGTGCCATGGCCGAGGGTGCCCGTGCCCTATTCGGAGCGGACGTCGCCATCTCGACCACCGGCATCGCCGGTCCGTCCGGTGGGACCGCCGACAAGCCCGTGGGTACCGTGTGGTTCGGCGTGGCCGACGCGCACGGCTCGTCCGCCTTCATGCGCTCCATCCCGGGCAGCCGCGCCGCGGTACGGGCTCGGGCCACCGCCGCCGCGCTCGACGTCGCGCGGCGTAACCATCTCGAGCGGTGAGAGTCCCGTGCGCTGCTTCATCGGGATCCCAGTGCCGGTCGATGAGGGCGCCGTACGAGAACTGAAAGCCCGGATCGTCGACGTGACCCCGGGATGGCGCGATGAGAAGTGGGTGCCGACCCCGAACCTGCACGTGACCTTGGCGTTCCTGGGCGACGTGGACGACGACCGGCTCGATGTCGTCGAGTCCGCGATCGATGAAGCCATGTCGTCCTCGCGCCAGTTCACGCTGGTGCCCACCAGCATCGAACCCCGACCGTCTGCTTCGCGCGCATCGATGCTGTGGATGGCGTACGACGATCCCGACGGCGGGTGTAGCGAGCTCGCATCATCCCTTTCCGTGCCTCTCGAGCGCGCGGGCTTCACGTTCGAGAGGCGCAGGTTCGTGCCTCACCTCACGCTCGTCCGAGCCCGCAAACGAAGGCGCGGACCACGCCTGGACTGTACCGCGGCGGAGCGCGCGCGATTCGGCGTGTCAGACCCTGTCGTTAGCCTGTATTCGAGCCGGCTGTCACCGGGTGGCGCAAGCTACACCCGGTTGCGCTCGTGGGAGTCGGGGGGAGTTCCTCCGGCGCGCGGGTGAGTGACAGCGGCCCCGGTGCAGCCGGCTCTTTTCGCGGCACACCGAGTTGTTGACATCGAACACCTGTTCGTGTAGGTTCGGATGGACCCCACGGGAGTCCCATCTCGATGATGAGGAGCGAGGGAACGCATGGACGACAACAAGAACAAGATGCTTGACGTCACCAAGGACCAGATCGAGAAGAAGTTCGGCAAGGGTGCCTTGATGAAGCTCGGCGAGCACGCTGCGTCGATGGAGATCGAAGTGATCCCGACCGGCTCACTCGCCCTGGATGCCGCCCTCGGGGTCGGCGGAGTGCCGCGAGGCAGGATCGTTGAGATCTACGGTCCGGAGTCCTCGGGTAAGACCACGCTCGCGCTCCAGATCGTCGCCGAGGCGCAGGCTGCCGGCGGAGTCGCAGCCTTCATCGATGCCGAGCACGCGCTCGACCCCAGCTACGCCGCTCGACTCGGCGTCGACATCGACGAGATCCTCATCAGCCAGCCGGACACCGGCGAGCAGGGCCTTGAGATCGCCGACATGCTGGTGCGCTCCGGTGCCATCGACGTCATCGTCATCGACTCGGTGGCGGCCCTCGTGCCGCGCGCGGAGATCGAGGGCGAGATGGGTGATGCATCGGTCGGTCTGCAGGCGCGCCTCATGAGCCAGGCGCTGCGGAAGCTCGCGGGCTCGCTGAGCAAGTCGAACACGACCTGCATCTTCATCAACCAGCTCCGCGAGAAGATCGGCGTCATGTTCGGCAGCCCGGAGACCACCACCGGTGGCCGCGCGCTCAAGTTCTTCTCCACGGTCCGCATCGACGTGCGCCGCGTGGACTCCATCAAGTCCGGGACCGAGATCGTCGGCAACCGCGTGCGCGCCAAGGTCGTCAAGAACAAGGTCGCACCGCCGTTCCGTCAGGCGGAGTTCGACCTCATGTATGGCACCGGCATCAGCAAGGAGGGATCGATCCTCGACCTGGGTGTCGAAGAGGGGATCGTCGCCAAGTCCGGTGCCTGGTACACCTACGGCGAGGAGCGCCTCGGACAGGGCAGGGAGGCCGCCAAGGAGTTCCTGCGCGAGAACCCGTCCGTCCGTGACGAGATCGACATCCGCATCCGCGAGACTCTGAACCTCCCCGGCGGACCGGCCGCGGCCGCTGCAGCCCCCGCCGTCGAGGACTCGAAGCCCGCGAAGGCTGCCGTCTCCTCGTAGCCGTGACCCACATCGTTCGCATAGAAGGCGCCGGGCCGGACCGCAAGGCCCGGCGCCTCTACCTTGCAGAGGCCGAGACGCCGATCATGACGTCCGCTGCCGTCGTGAAGGCGCTCGAACTCGCCGAGACAGACGACGTCGATCCCGACGAGCTTCGCGACGCGCTCGAAGCGACTGAGGCGGAATGCGCCAAGGAGCGCGCCTTGCGGCTGCTCACCTACCGCGAACGGTCTGCCGCCGAGCTGCTGAACCGGCTTCGCGATGACGGCTACTCGCAGGCTACGTCGCAGACGGTCACCGAGCGCATGATCGAACTCGGGCTCGTCGATGATGCCCGCTTCGCACGGATGTGGGCACGCAGCCGTGCGCTCTCGGGCATGGGCCGCCAGCGCATCACGCGTGAGCTGGCCTCCAAAGGCGTCTCGCCCGAGCTCGTCGCTGACGCGCTCTCTGAGGCCCTCGAGGACGAGGAGCTCGACCGGGCACTCGGCTCCCTTCGTTCGCGGCCGGTCCCGACTGATCGCAAGGGTCGCGATCGTCTCATCCGGCGCCTGGTCACACGCGGCTACTCGATCGGTGTGGCCGCCGCGGCAGTCGCGGCCCACTGCGAGCGCGAAGACACAGATGAACCGTTCGTCACCGATTAGCGCCGTTCGTCGGGTCGTAGACACACCTCGCTGGTTGACGATAACTGCACTTCACGGGTAGTATTCGTGCTGGTATCTGTGTCTCTTCGTCGCGTGGGCGCGTGCTCGTGCCCGTCCGCGGTAACGGTGATGTGTTAGCCAGACTTCGATGGGGGTGCGCGCCCGCAGTGCTGTGGCGCGCGTCAGCGTATCCATTGGACCGTCATCGCAGCGTGACTTCCGGGGCGTAGTTGCCGCGTCCGCTCAGCCGTGTTCACACACGTGATCATGGCCGGCACGGACGGACCAACTGACACGACAACGCGCGACCACCACCGAAAGGAGGGCGCACCCCAGATGACAGCCGTCTACGTGTTGATCGGACTGATCGTCGGTGCAGCCCTCGGCTTTGCTGTCAACCGTTTCCTGATCAAGGACCGTGTATCACGCGCCGCCGAAGAGGCTGAGCGCACGGTCAAGGACGCCGAGAAGCAGGCCGAGACGCTCAAGAAAGAAGCGATCATCGAGGCCAAGGACCAGGTCCTGCAGCTCAAGCAGGACGCCGAGGCCGAGAACAAGGAACGCCGCAAGGAACTGACCGCCCTCGAGAACCGGCTCGCCCAGCGCGAAGAGTCGATCGACCGGCGCGCCGAGGGACTCGACAAGCGTGAGCATCAGCTCTCGTCCATCCAGGGCCAGATCACCAAGCGTGAGAAGGACCTCGAGGAGATGGTCGCCGAGGAGCGTGCCCGGCTCGAGTCGGTCGCCGGCATGACCGCCGACGAGGCCCGCAACGAGCTCATGAGCCGCATCTCGGATGACGTGAAGCGCGATGCCGCGCAGCTCATCCGCGAGACCGAGGCGCGTGCACGCGAAGAGGCCGACAAGAAGGCGCGCAACATCGTCGGCATCGCCATCCAGCGTGTCGCGGCTGACCACACCGCTGAGTCCACGGTCTCCGTCGTCCACATCCCGAGCGACGACATGAAGGGCCGAATCATCGGCCGCGAGGGCCGCAACATCCGCGCCTTCGAGCAGCTGACAGGGATCAACCTCATCATCGATGACACCCCTGAGGCCGTCATCCTCTCGAGCTTCGATCCCGTTCGCCGCGAGATCGGCCGGATCACGCTCGAGACCCTGATCGCGGATGGGCGCATCCACCCGGCGCGCATCGAGGAGATGTTCAACAAGGCCGAGCAGCTCGTCACGCAGCAGATCCACGAGGCCGGCGAGCAGGCTGCCTTCGACGCCGGCGTGCATAACCTGCACGCCGAGATCGTCCGCACCCTCGGCCGCCTCAAGTTCCGCACCAGCTACGGGCAGAACGTGCTGAAGCACTCGCTCGAGGTGTCCTGGCTTGCCGGCGTCATGGCTGCCGAGCTCGGCGTCGACGATCAGCTGGCCAAGCGTGCTGGCCTCCTGCACGACCTTGGCAAGGCTATCGATCACGAGGTCGAGGGGCCCCATGCGGTCATCGGTGCCGATCTGGCCCGCCGCATGAACGAGCCTAAGGCGATCGTGCACGCCATCGAGGCGCACCACGCCGACGTGGAGCCGCAGACCGTCGAGGCCGTCCTCGTGCAGGCAGCCGACGCCATCTCGGCCGGTCGTCCCGGTGCCCGTCGCGAGACGCTCGAGAGCTACATCAAGCGCCTCGAGAAGCTCGAGGCTGTGGCCAACTCGCACAAGGGTGTCGAGAAGACCTACGCCATGCAGGCCGGCCGCGAGATCCGCGTCATGGTCAAGCCCGACCAGATCTCGGACTCGGACTCGGTGGTGCTCGCGCGCGACATCGCCAAGCAGATCGAAGACGAGCTCGAGTACCCCGGACAGATCCGGGTCACGGTCATCCGCGAGAGCAGAGCCGTCGACTACGCCAAGTAGGCGAACGGCCTGATGCGTGAAGCGAACACCCCGGACGGGCCCATACTGGACCGCCGGGGTGTTCGCGTATCGAAGGGGGAGTGAGCGATGGGTGCTGTGACTGTCCGCACCGCGGGGCCTGGAGACATGGACGCCGTCGCACGGGTGCAGTACCAGGCGTTCGGCCGCGTCGCCTCGCAGTTCGACATCGCACCGGCTGAGCTGCCCCCGCTGACCGAGACCCCCGAGCAGCTCACCGACCTGCTCGAGCAGGGGACCATCTTCCTCGTGGCCGAGAGCGCCGGGGAGGTCGTCGGAAGCGTCCGCGCCACACCCCGCGACGGGTGCATCGAGATCGGTCGCCTGGTCGTGGCTGACGGCCGTGTGCGCGAAGGGATCGGCACGGCGCTGATGGACGCGATCGAGGCCGTGTTTGCTCCCGGTACCCGCTTCGAGTTGTTCACCGGAGCCGAGGCGCACGGACCTCTCGAGCTCTACGCCAAGCGCGGCTACGAGTTCCTCAGGCTCGACACCGACGGCCCCGTTGAGCTGGTCTGGCTGGCAAAGCGCGGCTGATGCGCGCTACGATGGTCCCGGCTACCAGCCATGCGACGGGTCGCGCATGCCGGACTTCACGGGCGCGGCCCGTCTCGGCGCAGATGCGGCCCGACACGACACCGACAGGAGAGTACGCGCACCCATGTCCGATGACCTGATGAACTTCGTGTCCTCGGTTGCAGGAGACGCGCACCTCAAGGTGGAGGAGAACCTCGGCGACGGCTATGTGCGCCTCAAGACCTCGGAGGCCGAGCGCCGCCAGGCCAAGCACGACATCCGCAGCGTCGAAGACATCGTCGTAGAGCTGCTGAGGAACTCCCGAGACGCCCACGCGCAGCGCATCTTCCTCGCCACCGGCCGGGAGGGAGACGATCGCTCCATCACCGTCATCGACGACGGCACCGGAGTCCCCGACTCCATGCGCGACCTCATCTTCGAGCCGCGCGTCACCTCGAAGCTCGAGACGATGGTCATGGACCGCTGGGGCGTCCACGGCCGAGGCATGGCACTGTACTCCATCCGCCAGAACGTCAGCTCGGCTGAGCTCGTGGCGTCCGGAAGCCACAAGGGCGCGGCCATCAGCGTGCACGCGGACGCCTCGAAGCTCGCAGAGCGCTCCGACCAGTCGACGTGGCCGTCGGTCGAGCGCGACGAGACCGGCGCCTACGCCGTCGCGCGGGGCCCGCACAACATCGCACGACGGGTCGTCGAGTTCGCGCTCGAGCATCCCGGGCTCGACGTCTACTTCGGCTCGACGTCCGAGATCCTCGCGACGCTGGTGATGCTCGCGCGCTTCGAGCTCGACGAGGCGACCCTGCTGTTCTGCGACGAGCCCAACAAGCTCGCGGTGTGGCAGCGCCCCGGTGCGGCCGTCGACGCCACCGAGCTGGCGTCGCTGTCCCACGCCGTCGGCCTCCCGGTCTCCGAGCGCACGGCGCATCGCGTGGTCGCCGGCGAGATCACCCCACAGCAACCGGTCGCCACCATCGTGACAAAGGGCGCCGAGAAGGCCGCCCAGCCTGCGGTAGACATCTACCGAGACCGCAGGGGACTCAAGATCCACTCGAGTGACCTGGCTGCGTTCCGCTCGGAGCTCGAGGCTGCCTTCGACACGATCGCCGAGCGCTACTACCTCCACCTGAAGTGCGAGCCCAAGATCACCGTTGGGCGAGACGACATCCGCGTCCGCTTCGAGGTCGACAAGGAGGACTGACGCGCCCGACGCCGTCGCGCTATACTGGAGGACGCGCCACATTCGAAACACCACATCGAAGCAGTCGCTACGCCACACACGCACCCGCTGCCGACCGGACTCGGCAGCTCGCAGAAGTGTTCTCACCAACAGGAGCAGTCGTGGAAGTACTCAAGGTCTCCAGCAAGTCGAACCCCAACTCCGTCGCCGGTGCGCTCGCCGGAATCGTGCGCGAGCAAGGAGCGGTCGAGATCCAGACGGTGGGAGCCGGGGCCCTCAACCAGGCCATCAAAGCCATCGCCATCGCACGCGGGTTCATCGCGCCCTCGGGCATCGAGCTGACGTGCGTCCCCGCGTTCGCAGACATCGAGATCAACGGCGAGGAGCGTACCGCCATCCGCCTGTTGGTCGAGCCGCGGGACATGCATCGCTCCTGAGCGGGCCACCCACGCCATGAAGGCCGATCTGCACGTACACTCGACGGCCTCGGACGGCACACTCTCGCCGCACGAACTCGTGTCGCTCGCCGCGGCCAGCGGCGTCGACGTTCTCGCCCTCGCCGACCATGACTCGGTCGCAGGCATCCCGGACGCCCTCGAGGCCGCTTCCGGCACCTCCGTTCTCTTGATACCGGCGGTCGAGCTCTCCGCCTGCACCCCGGACGGCCGAGACGTCCACATCCTGGGCTACGGCCTCGACTTCCGAGACGCGACCTTGGCCGCACGGCTCGCCCAGCTGCGCGATGCCCGCCTCGAGCGCGCGCGCACCATGGTCGGCATCCTCAGCGCCGACGGCTACACCGTGGCACTCGACGACGTGCTGGCCCTCTCGGACGGCGGTGCGGTAGGCAGAAGCCACGTCGCACGCGCCCTGGTGGACTCCGGGCACGCCGATGACATAGCCGATGCCTTCAACCGGCTCATCGGCCACGGGAAGGCCTACTACGTCGCCAAGTCGGTCAAGACCCCCGGTGAAGCGATGCACATCATCCGCGAGGCCGGCGGCGTGCCGGTCGTCGCACATCCCGGCGTCAACCGAGCCGATGCCATCATCCACGAGCACGCCTCCGGGTTGCTCGGCGGTATCGAGGCGCTGCATGCGGACCACACGCCCGAGCAGAAGGTGCACTATCTCGCCCTGGCCGAGTCGCTCGGACTGCTTGTGACCGGCGGGACCGACTTCCACGGACCGCAGGCACACAACCCGCCGCTCGGGTCTGTGGAGATCCCTGAACACCACGTCACAGCGCTGCTCGAGTGCTGCGGCATCGCACGCTGAGCGTGCTACACTGCACCGCCATGCGAACCTATGTGATCCGCACCTTCGGGTGCCAGATGAACAAGCACGACAGCGAGCGCGTCGCGGGTCTGTTGTCCGGCATGGGACTCACCCCGGTCGAGACCGAATCAGACGCCGACATCGTCGTCTTCATGACCTGCTGCGTCCGCGAGAACGCCGATGAGCGCCTGCGCGGCCAGGTGGCGACCCTCAAGGGCCTCAAGACCGGCGGACGCCCCGACCTGCTCATTGCGGTGGGCGGCTGCATCGGACAGCGAGACGGCCAGAAGCTGCTCGACCAGCTGCCCCACATCGACGTCGTCTTCGGCACCCACAACGTCGCGCACCTGCCCGCACTCATCGATGCCGCGATCTCGCAGCGTCGACCTCAGGTAGAGGTCCTGGCCGAGTCAGAGGACTTCACAAGCGACCTGCCGTCGGCGCGCGAGCACCCGTGGCACGCCTGGGTCCCGATCACCGTTGGGTGCAACAACTTCTGCAGCTACTGCATCGTCCCGTACGTGCGCGGACGCGAGCGCTCCCGCCCGCTGGAAGACATCGCCGCCGAGGTCTCCGGATTGGTTAGTGAGGGCGTGCTTGAGGTGACGCTGCTGGGCCAGAACGTCAACTCGTACGGGCGTGACCTCTACGAGGAGCCTCGGTTCGCCGAGGTCCTGCGCGCTGTGGCCGAGACCGGCGTGGCGCGCATCAGGTTCGCGACCAGCCATCCCAAGGACCTCTCGGAAGCGACGATCGACGCCATGGCCGAGGTCGATGCTGTGATGCCGTACCTGCATCTGCCGGTGCAGTCGGGCTCCGACGCCATCCTCAAGGCGATGAACCGCCATTACACGCAGGCAAGCTACCTCGGTCTCGTCGAACGGCTTTATGAGCGCATCCCGGATCTCGCCTTATCGACCGACATCATCGTCGGCTTCCCGGGCGAGACCGACGAGGACTTCGAAGGCACACTCGAGGTCGTACGGCGCGCCCGCTTCGACCAGGCGTTCACGTTCATCTACTCGCCCCGAGAGGGGACGCCGGCCGCACGTATGGAAGAGCGGGTCGACCGCGCGATCGTGCAGGAGCGCTTCGACCGGCTGGTGGAGATGGTCCAGCGCAGTGCACTGGAGAAGAACCGCGCGTTCGTGGGGTCGGTGCAGCCGGTACTGATCGAAGGCGCCAGCAAGCGCGACGCGACTGTCCTGACCGGTCGCACTCCGCACAACAAGGTCGCACACGTCCCGGTGCCCGAAGGCCATACCGCCGAGGAGTTCGCCGGCCGCTTCCTCGACATCGAGATCGAAGAGGCGCAGACGTGGTTCCTCGCGGGAACGGTCGTGGGTAACAACCCACAGTAGCGACCGACGACGACCGCGGGAGGTGCCGTCGACCATGAGTGACGGTGACTTCGCTGTTGTGGCGCCCCATCCGCCCATCTTCATCGAGGCGGTGGGGGGTGCGCGTCGCATGACCGCCCGAGACTCCCTCGACGCCCTGCAGCGGGCAGCGGCGGCGCTTGAGCGCTTCGCGCCCGACGCGCTGTTCGTGATGTCGCCTCACGCGCCGGGCCTATCCGACGCTGTGGTCGTGGACCGCTCCGCCGAGTTCAGCGGCGACATCGCAGGCTTCGGCGACCCGGAGGTCCGCCGTTGGCACGGGGATCCTGACCTGGGCACGGCCCTGCTGCAGCAGCTTGAGGCGGCCGGCGTCGAGTGTGTCGCCCGAGACGCCGACCCCCGGCTGAAACCGGGCTGGCTCGACCACGGCTGCCTTGTGCCGCTCGAGTTCCTCGACCCACAGAGGCGCTACCGACTGGTCGTGATCTCGCTGTCATGGCTACCGCTTGAGGCCAACGTGCTGCTCGGCCAAGCCGCGAGGGCCGCAGCGCGCGATGCGGATGTGCGCTGCGCGTTCGTTGCCAGCGGTGACCTGTCTCATCGACTGACACCCGGGGCCCCGGCAGGCTTCTCGCCACGAGGGCACGAGCTCGACGAGCGCATTGTCGACGCGGTCGGGCATGGCGAGCTCACGTCGCTCACCAGGCTCGACCCCGACCTCGTTGAGGCGGGAGGGGAGTGTGGACTGCGCTCGATCATCGCGGCGGGCGGCTACATCGGTTCCGTGCCCGCGCCTACCGCGGTGCTGGCCTACGAGGGCCCGTGGGGCGTCGGCTACCTGACCGCACTGGCAGGTGACGCAGCAATCGAGGCAGCGGGTATCCAGCCGACGACCGGAAGCAAGGGTGGCTCGGCGGGCTCCGATGAGTCACCGATCGTCATGGCGGCACGCGCGACCATCGAGGCCCACGTGCTGGGCAAGCCGCAGCCGACCCCAAGCCTCGACGACCCCGACCTGCCCGCTCGCGCCGGCGCGTTCGTGTCGCTGCACCTCGGCGGCGAGCTGCGTGGGTGTATCGGCACCATCGTGCCGACCAAGGCGACGCTTGCCGAGGAGGTCGCGGCCAATGCGATCCAGGCGGCCTCCCACGACCCCCGCTTCGAGCCCGTGTCCGCTGATGAGCTGCCCGCCCTCGACGTGAAGGTGGATGTGCTTCAGCCGCCGGAGAGCTGCTCGATCGACGACCTGGACCCCTCGACCTACGGCGTCATCGTCACGAGTGGCTGGCGGCGTGGCCTGCTGCTGCCCGACCTCGAAGGTGTCGACGACGTCGCCACCCAGGTGGCCATCGCCATGCGCAAGGCCGGGATCTCGGACATCCAGGGTTGTCGTTTCGAACGGTTCCGGGTCGACCGCTACACTTAGCGGACCATGGAGCTCTCGCCCCACACACCCGACGTCATCGCGATCGTCGGCCCTACCGCCGTCGGCAAGACCGCGGTCGCCGACGCGCTCGCTCAACGGCTCGGCGGCGAGGTCGTCACAGCCGATTCAATGCAGGTCTACCGCGGCATGGACATCGGTACCGCGAAACCGTCGCTCGCCGAGCGTTCGGTCACGCACCACTGCCTCGATCTCGTCGATCCCGGGGAGCCGTTCTCGGCGGCGCTGTTCCAGGCCCATGCCCGCAGCGTGATCGACACCCTCCTGGCCGACGGGCGCACTCCGGTGGTCTGCGGCGGAACGGGGCTCTACGTGCGCGCCGCACTCGACGAGATGGAGTTCCCCGCGGGCGAGCAGGAAGACAACGCCGTACGCGCGCGATACGAGCGCTACGCCTTGGAACACGGCTCCGACGCGCTTCACGCTCTCCTGGCCGAGAAGGACCCCGAGAGCGCCGAACTGATCCACCCCAACAACACGCGACGCGTCGTGCGGGCCCTCGAGATGCTTGAGGAGGGTACGAGCTACGCCGAGCAGTCCGCGGGCTTCTCGGCGCGTCGTAGCGCCTATCCGACGCGATATGTCGGGCTGACCATGGAGCGCGAGGCACTGTACGAGCGCATCGATGCCCGAGTGGACGCGATGGTGGCGGCCGGGCTTCTCGGCGAGGTCGAGAGGCTGCTTGAGGCGGGCTTTCGGGATGCGCTGACCGCCATGCAGGCGATCGGGTACAAGGAGCTCGTGCCGGTCATCGAGGGCTCCGCGGAGCTCGATGAAGCGGTCGAGAGCATCAAGCGCTCGTCTCGGCGCTACGCGAAGCGGCAGCTGACGTGGTTTCGGGCGGACCCCCGCATCGTGTGGGTCGATGTCACCGGACTGATGCCCGGCGAGGTGCTCGACGCGGTCACCGGTGCGCTAGACTCGGGTGCAGCGACCACCAAGGAGGAGCAGTGAAGCTCTCGTTCACCAAGATGCACGGCCTGGGCAACGACTTCGTCGTCATCGACGACCGTGAGGCGCAGTGGGACTTCGCGCCCGAAGCGGTCACGTGGCTGTGCGACCGCAACTTCGGCATCGGCGCCGACGGCCTGATGCTCGTGCGCAACGCGACGCTCGAGGGGGCCGACTTCGCCTGGTGGTTCCGCAACGCCGACGGCTCGGTCGCCGAGATGTGCGGCAACGGCATCCGCTGCTTCGCCAAGTTCGTGGTCGACCGGGGCCTGATCCCCGCCGACCAGCAGACCGTGCTTGTCGAGACCGCCATCGGCGTGCTCTCCATCGACGTCACGCGCGCCTACGACGGCACCCTGCACCTGGCGACCGTCGACATGGGCGAGCCGGTGCTGACGCCGGCGCTCGTGCCGACCACGCTGGGCTGCGAGCAACCCAACGACCCGGTGGTCAACTGCGAACTCGTTACCGACGCCGGCACGGTGCGCGTGACCTGCGTGTCGATGGGCAACCCGCACTGCGTGCTGTTCGTCGACGACGTGGCCGAGGCGCCCGTACACACACTCGGCCCCGTCATCGAGAACCACCCCGCGTTCCCGAACCGCACCAATGTCGAGTTCGCCGAGGTCGACGAGGCCGCAGGTGTCATCCGCCTGCGCGTCTGGGAGCGCGGCTGCGGCGAGACGCTCGCATGCGGCACCGGCGCGTGCGCCACGACGGTCGCGGCGGCGCTCAACTGCCGAGGCGGGCGAGAGGCGACCGTCGAGCTGCCGGGTGGACAGCTCGCGATCCGCTGGGCCGAGAACGGCCGCGTCTACATGACCGGTCCCGCGACCGAGGTCTTCAGGGGCGAGATCGACATCCCCGAAGACGACGAGGACGCCTAGGCCCCGTCCCGTGCCCCGACCCCTGCCTCAGTTCGCCGAGGAGCTGCTTGCCTGCCCGTTGTGCGCGGCTGAGGTGCATCGGGCACCCGGCGCGCTCGCATGTGCGTCCGGGCACTCCTTCGATACCGCCCGTGAGGGCTACGTCAACCTCACCACCGGACGCACCCGGCACACCGGCGACACGGCCGAGATGCTCACGCACCGGTCGGCGGTACACGCAAGCGGGGCCTTTCAGCCGCTCGTCGACGAGATCGCGGGCACGGTCGCGCGTCACGCCACATCAGCCGGCACGCTTCTGGAGATCGGCGCGGGAGACGCGTACTACGTCGGGGAACTGCTGACCTCTAATCCGGGGGCACGGGCGGTCGCGCTCGACGCGTCGAAGCACGCCGCGCGGCGAGCGGCCGCAGCCGACGCGCGGATCGTTGCTGTGGTGGCCGATGCATGGGACGCATGGCCGCTTCGCAGCGACGCGATCGATGTCGTGCTCACCGCCTTCGCGCCGAGAAACCCGGAGCAGACCGCACGAGTGCTCGCGCCCGAGGGCATCGCGGTGGTCGCCGCTGCAGGACCCGACCACCTCGCCGAGCTGAGGGGCCCGCTCGGGCTGCTGTCGGTCCAGCCGGACAAGGACACCCGGATCGAGGAGCGCTATGCCGCTGCGGGCCTCGAGCGGATCGATTCGCGCGAGTTGGTGTGGCGCCAGATACTCCAAACCGGCACGGTGCGCGACGTCGCACTCATGGGGCCCAGCGCCTTCCACACGCAGCCCGACGCACTCGACAGTGCCCTCGAAGCGCTGCCTGCACCGGTTGCTGTCACGTTCCACGTACAGGTCGCGACGTTCGCACCGATCCGGAGCTGATGGCGGGTCATCTCGGCGCGATCCAGTGTTACCATGTTGAGCCACGTACACCTGTGGGCATACCGTGCCTATACGAGACCGACGCATGTAAGGGGAGAGGCCAGCCGTGAGGACCGCCAAGCGCATCGAGAACCTGCCGCCGTACCTGTTCGCGGAGATCGACCGCAAGAAGGAGGCGAAGCAGGCCGAGGGCGTGGACGTCATCTCCCTGGGCATCGGTGACCCGGATATGCCGACCCCGCAGCGGATCATCGACGCGATGGCCCAGGCGATCACCAAGCCGAGCAACCACCAGTACCCGAGCTACTTCGGCTCGAAGCCGTATCGCGAGGCATGCGCCGAGTGGATGCGCCGCCGCTTCGGCGTCGAGTGCGACCCGGCCACCGAGGTGCTGGCCCTCATCGGCTCAAAGGAGGGTATCGCCCACCTGTTCCCGGCCTTCGTCGACGTCGACGAGTACACGCTGGTCCCCGGCGTCGGCTACCCGGTCTACCACACGGGCGGCATCCTCGTCGGTGGCAAGACCCACTGGATGCCGATGAACGATGACAACGACTGGCTCGCCGACTTCGAGTCGACCCCGGCCGACGTGCTGGCCAAGGCCAAGATGATGTTCATCAGCTACCCGAACAACCCCTCGAGCGCCATCGCGCCCGTCGAGTACTTCGACCGCGCCATCGCGTTCTGCAAGGAGCACGACATCCTGCTCGTGCACGACAACGCCTACTCCGAGATCGGCTTCGACGGCTACAAGCCCTCGGCGCTGCTTGAGCGCCCCGGCGCCAAGGACGTGGCCATCGAGCTGTTCAGCTGCTCGAAGGCGTACAACATGACCGGCTGGCGTATCGCGTTCGCCGCCGGCAATGCCGAGGCCATCAAGGCGCTGGGCACCGTGAAGTCCAACATCGACTCGGGCGCCTTCACTGCCGTGCAGGATGCCGCGATCGAAGCCATGCTCGGACCGCAGGACGACGTCGCCGAGATGAGCGCGCTGTACCAGCGTCGCCGCGATATGGTCATGGACACCCTGTCGTCCATCGGCCTGTCGGCCCGCACCCCCAAGGGCACGATCTATGTGTGGGCGAAGATCCCCGAGGGCTACACCTCGGCGCAGTACGCCGGCGACGTGCTCGACAAGGCTGGTGTCATCGTCGCGCCGGGTAACGCGTACGGGCCCGACGGCGAGGGCTACATCCGCATCTCACTCGCAACCCCGGACGATCGTCTCGCAGAGGCCCTCGAGCGCATCAAGACGATGCTCTAGGCACTCGGCGGGGCATACTCTACCGCGTGACGCAGCGACACACCTACCCACATACCTCAGAAGAGACCCGAGAGCTCGTCGAACGGGCCGTACTCGTCGGCATCGACCGCGGACGCAGTGACTGGCCCCTCGACGAGTCCCTGGCCGAGCTTGGCCGCCTCGCGCACACGGCTGGGATCGAGGTCATCGCCACCGTCACGCAGCGGCTCGATCGGCCCAACCCACGCACCTTCATCGGGGCCGGCAAGGCCGAGGAGGTCGCCGACACCGCACGCGCACTCGAGGCGACCGTCGTCATCTTCGACGACGACCTGACCCCGAGCCAGCAGGCCAACCTCGAGGACCTGGTCGGCAACATCAAGGTACTGGACCGCACGGCGCTCATCCTCGACATCTTCGCGCTTCACGCGGTAAGCCGTGAGGGTAAGCTTCAGGTCGAGCTTGCACGGCTCGAGTACGTGCTCCCGCGCCTGAAGGGCATGTGGGGACACCTCGAGGCGGAACGGCTCGGCGGTGGTCGCGGCACCCGCTTCGGCGCAGGTGAATCTCAGCTCGAGGTCGACCGGCGCATGACGCGCCGGCGCATCAGCGACCTGCGTCGCGAGCTCAAGGCGGTCTCGGCCGAGCGGGACCTGCAGCGCAAGGCACGCGCACGCAGCGGGGTGTTCCGCGTGGCGCTGGTCGGCTACACGAATGCAGGGAAGTCGACGCTGCTCAACGCGCTGACGGGGGCCGAAGTGCTGGCCTACGACATGCTGTTCGCGACGCTGGACTCCACGACGCGGCGCCTCGCACTCTCGGAAGGCCGCGAGATCACGATCACCGACACCGTCGGGTTCATCCAGAAGCTGCCCCACGGGCTGGTCGAGGCGTTCAAGTCCACACTCGACGAGGTCAACGAGGCTGACCTGCTCCTACATGTCACGGATGCCGGCTCGTCCCAGCGCGAGGCGCAGATGGCCGCCGTGCGCGAAGTGCTTGGCGAGATCGGCGCGAGCGGCAAGCGCAGCGTGATCGTGTTCAACAAGGTCGACACCATCGACGAGAGCGAGGCGGCCGCCCTGCAGCGCCGCTACCCCGCGGCGGTTCTATGCTCGGCGCTCGACCGGCGGGGGATAGACGACCTTCTCGACCGCATCTCGGCCGAGGCGGCGCGTGATGCGGTCACCATGACGGTACTGCTGCCCTACACGCGTGGAGACCTGGTAAGGCTCGCCCACGAGCGCGCTCAGATCGTCAGCGAACGGCACACGGAAGAGGGCACGGAGCTGGGACTGCGTGTCCCGGCCGAACTCGCGCAGCGTTTCGCGGAGTTCGACGTGCTTGCCGATGAGGCCGACCAGCAGTAGCGCACCGGCCAGCTGCGTCGCTACATCCTACGGAACAGCGCGACCACACGACCCAGGATCGTAACGTCCGTGACGTAGATCGGGTCGAGCGCCGAGTTCTCCGGCTGCAACCGGACCCGGTCGGCCTCGCGGTAGAAGGTCTTGACCGTCGCCTCGGGCTCACCGGACATCTCATCGGCGATCATGGCGACCACGATGTCGCCGTTGACGGCTGTCTCCTGCTGACGGACGACGACGAAGTCACCGTCGAGGATCCCGGCGTCGATCATGGAGTCGCCGCGGACCCTCAGGATGAACGTCCGCTCGCCGGCGAACTCGGCGGGCAGGGGGAGCGTCTGCTCGATGTTCTCGGCGGCCAGGATCGGCTGCCCGGCAGCCACTTGGCCCACCACAGGCACAGCTGACACAGCGCCGTAGTCGATCGCGGCCTCTGAGTCACGGAAGTCGAGGACCTCGAGCGCCCTGGGCTTGCTGGGGTCGCGTCGGATGAAGCCCTTGGACTCGAGGGCGGCCAGGTGCGAGTGGACGGTCGAGGACGACGACAGGCCGATGGCCTCGCCGATCTCACGCACGCTGGGCGGATAGCCCTTGCGGTGGATCTCGGAACGTATGAAGTCGAGGATTTGCTCCTGGCGCTTCGTGAGCTCCCGCCGGTAGGACATGCCCGCCCCTCTCATCGAACGCGTTACCGAGCCGATTGTAGCGTTCGCCCCCGGACAAGGCAAACACCCGTTCGATTCACCTCTTGCATACGAACATACGTTTGCATACACTTCATAGCGAACACGCGTTCGTATGAAGTCCGGACCCGATGTCAGAGCCGCCGACTACTCTCGCCGAAACGAGACGACGCCTGACCTGGGAAGGGGAGCGACCATGATCGACCCGAGGAACCACACCAACCGTTCGCGCGCTGCTGCAATCGACACCACCACCCGCTTCGAGACGCTCCTGCTGCTCGCCGTGGCCGTATGCCTCGCACTCGCAGCCGTTCAGGGCTCGGGCGCGCTGCTGCACTCCGAACTGCGCACGCAAGACGTTCGCGTGGAGCCCGGGCAGACCCTGTGGTCGCTCGCCAAGCAGTACCCGGTGGAGGGCGCCGACACCGCGCGCACCGTCGAGATCATCGCTTCGCTCAACGGCTTGAGCGACGGCGTGATCCAGGCCGGTTCGACCGTGCGAGTACCCGTCACGAACACCGAGCAGGGCGCCGTCGCGCTTCGCTAGGCCATCCCGCCATTCCGTTCGCCGCTTGCGCAAACCAACTCCAATAGCCCCGTTGTAACCCCATATGTTGTGTGCTACCTTCGCGTAGGGCCTACATCTAGGGGTGAGACATGCGCTGTCCGTTCTGCGGTCATGATGAGACGAAGGTCGTCGATTCACGCACCTCCGAGGCCCAAGACGCCATTCGCAGACGACGCGAGTGCCTGAGTTGTACCGAACGTTTCACCACCTATGAGCGCCGTGAGGAGATGCCTCTCATGGTGGTCAAGAAGGGTGGTTCGCCCGAACCGTTCGACCGAGCGAAGCTTCTGCGTGGGCTGCTGGTCGCCACCGCGAAGCGAGACGTCTCGGTCGAGAGGCTTGAGGGCCTGATCGACGACATCGAGTCTGAGCTGCACAACACGTTTCGCTATGAAGTCGAGAGCAAGCAGCTCGGCGACATGGTGCTGCGCCGACTCCGTGACCTGGACAAGGTGGCCTACGTCCGGTTCGCGTCGGTCTACAAGGAGTTCCAGGACCTCGACGAGTTCACGAGCGAGCTCAAGGCCCTGAAGTAGCGAACTGATCCGCGCCGTGCGCGCGTGATGGCGGGATTGATTGGCAGGGGCCGAGGGGGCTCCGTACACAACGAGGCGGGAGGCCTTCGCATGGTCATGGAGCGTGTCGTCAACGTCATTCGTCCGGTCAGCGCACCGGCTCAAGCCGACGCGACCGATATCGCGTTGCTCGTCTCGACCACCTCGCGCCAGGAGATCGACGTCTGGGACCGCAGCAAGATCGCGGACTCCCTCGTCCTCGAGGCCGGCCTCGAGCCGTCGCTGGCCGAAGAGATCGCCGTGGCTGTCGAAGACCGTATCGACTCCTCGAACCTGATGACCGTCACCACGGCCATCATCCGCGAGATGGTCGACCTCGAGCTGCTCGAGCGGGGCATGACGCTCGCGCACCGCAAGCACAGCCATCTCGGCCTGCCGATGTTCGACGTCGAGCAGATCATCACCAACGCCAACAAAGAGAACTCGAACACCACCCACAACCCGGAGAGCGTCAACCTCACGATCGCCGAGACGATCCTCAAGGAGTTCGCGCTGCGCCGGGTCTTCACCGACGACGTCGCCGAGGCCCACTACACGGGCGACATCCACCTGCATGACCTCGGTTTCATCATCCGCCCGTACTGCGGCGGCCACTCGCTCGAGTACATCAAGAAGTTCGGGCTCAACCTGCCCAACATCACCAGCGTCTCGAAGCCCGCGAAGCACCCCGAGGTGCTGATCGGCCACATGGTGAAGATGGCCAGCGCGCTGCAGGGCCACTACGCCGGCGCGGTCGGCTGGGAAGCGGTCAACGTCTTCTTCGCGCCGTTCCTCGTGGGCAAGACCGAAGACGAGCTCGACCAGCTCGCCCAGATGCTGATCTTCGAGTTCAACCAGCTCGCCGGCGCCCGCGGCAGCCAGGTCGTGTTCACCGACTTCAACCTCTACTACAACGTGCCCAAGCACTTCGCCAACACGCGGGCGATCGGCCCCGGCGGCGAGTACACGGGCAAGACCTACGCCGACTACGAGCCGGAGGCCCAGGCCTTCCTCAAGGCGATGTTCAACGTCTACCGGCGCGGTGACGCCCACGGCAAGACCTTCGTCTTCCCGAAGCCGCTCCTGCACATCAGCGACGACTTCTTCCGCACGCCGGGCCACGAGGAGTTCCTCGACTTGGCCTGCGAGGTCGCCAGCAAGCAGGGCATCACGTACTTCGTGTTCGACCGCGGCGACGAGGTGACCGTCTCGCAGTGCTGCAGGCTCAAGCTCAAGTTGAGCCAGGAGCAGCTCAAGGAGACCGACACGCCGGAGAAGATGCGTTTCTCGGCGCTGCAAAACGTCACCATCAACCTGCCGCGTATCGCCTACAAGGCGCAGGGCAACGACCAGGCGCTGTTCATGGAGCTCAACAAGTCCCTCGAGCTCGTGGCCAAGGCCCACATCCAGAAGAAGGACTTCATCCAGGAGCTCTTCGACCTCGGTGAGGACGGCCCGCTCGCGCTGCTTACCCAGGAGCTCGACGGCTCGCCGTACCTGAAGATGGACCGCCTCACCTACTTGGCGGGCCTGATCGGCCTCAACGAGCTCGTGCAGGTGCACACCGGACAGCAGCTCCACGAGTCGGACGAGGCCCTCAGGTTCGGCCTGAAGGTCATCTCCGCGATGAACCTGAAGTGCAAGGAGGTCTCCGAGCGCTACGGCATCAACCTCGTGCTTGAGGAGAGCCCCGCCGAGTCTGCCGGCTACCGCCTGGCCAAGCTCGACATGAAGTACTGGCCGCAGCAGACCGCCGCGGTCGTCAAGGGCGATCTCACGGGAAGCAACTACTACTACACGAACTCGGTGCACATCGCCGTGGATGCCGACGTCGACTACATCGAGCGCGTCGAGAAGCAGTCCCGCTTCCATCCGCTCATCGAGGCCGGCGCGATCGTTCACGTGTGGCTCGGCGAAAGCGAGCCCGACCCGCGTGCGATCCGAGCGTTCGTCGAGAAGACCTTCACGAACACGCAGTGCAGCCAGATCGCATTCAGCCCCGAGTTCACGGTGTGCGAGGGCTGCCAGAAGACTTCGCGCGGGCTCTCGGCGCAGTGCCCGCAGTGCGGCTCCATGGACGTCTACGGCGTGACCCGCATCGTCGGGTACTTCAGCAAGATCCAGACGTGGAACCGGAGCAAGGTCGGCGAGCTCTACGACCGTGTCCGCACCGATCTCGACGGAGTCGCGCCCGCCGCCCAGGCGAGTGCCGACGAGTCCGCTGCGTAGGAGCGACGGTGACGTCGCCCGAGGAAGGAAGCGATATGCGTGTCAAGCTCTTCGTCAAGGATGACTGCCCCAAGTGCCCGGCCGCCAAGCACGCGTGCGACGGCCTTGATTCGGTCGAGGTCTACGACCTGACCGACATCGACGGACTCGCCGAGGCCGCGTTCCACAGCGTGCTCTCCACGCCGACCGTGCTGGTCGTCGACTCGTCGGGTACGGAAGTCGCCGCATGGCGTGGTGAGGCGCCCGCGCGCGCCGAGCTTCGCGCCGTCGTGGCGCAGTAGCCGAGCTGCTGCAGGGGTCACGCATGCCATCGGTATCCGAGAAGCCCGCTGCCGCACCCGGCACGCTGGAGTCCGTGCGCATCGCCGGCTTCCAGCGTGCGGGGATGCTCGACTGGCCCGGTAAGGTCACCGCGACGGTCTTTCTGGCCGGGTGCGGGCTGGCGTGCCCGTACTGCCACAACCCCGAGCTCGTCCACACGCCTCGCAGGACCGAGGACCCGTCCGCACTTCTTGCGCACGTTCGCGACCGGCGCGCATGGCTCGACGGCGTGGTCGTGACCGGCGGCGAGCCGTGCACCCGGCGTACGGATCTCACGACGCTGCTCCAGGCGCTCAAGACCGAAGGGATGCCGGTCAAGCTCGACACCAACGGCACGCACCCGGACGTGCTTGCCGAGCTGATCGAGGCCCGTCTCGTCGACTTCGTGGCGCTCGACGTCAAGGCCACGCCCGAGCGGTATGCGCTTGCCACCGGTCGCCACGACGTGTGGGCGTCCGTGTCCCGCTCCATCCGCACCGTGATCGACTCCGGTGTCGACCATGAGTTCCGCACCACCTGCTATCCGCTTGCGGTGGGCCCCGGCGACCCCGAGGGGATCGCACGCGAGCTCAGCGGTGGTCGCCGCTACGTCTTGCAGCAGTTCAGGTCGATGCGGACGCTGGACCCGGGCGCCGTCTCGGTCCGCCCACACGCCGCCGAAACGCTCAACGCCGCGGCGCTGCGCTGCTCGGCCTATCTGCCCACCGTCGTGAGGGGTGCCTGACGTGAGACTCGAGATCAAGCGACTCGATGACGGCCTCCCCATGCCCGCGTACGCACACGAGGGTGACGCAGGACTCGACCTCTACGCCGCGGAGGACGTCACGCTGCAGCCTGGTGCACGGGCGCTTGTTGCGACCGGGATAGCCGCGGCGATACCTGAAGGCTACGCCGGCTTCGTCCAGCCCCGAAGCGGCCTGGCTGTCCGGCACGGACTGTCGCTCGTCAACACGCCCGGCTTGATCGACAGCCACTACCGTGGCGAGATCAAGGCGATCGCCATCAACCTGGATCCCACGACACCCATCCACATCCGGCGCGGCGACAAGATCGCGCAGCTCGTCATCCAGCGCGTGGAGCGTTGCGAGCTCGTCGAGGTCTCCGAGCTCGACGAGACGGTCCGAGGGGAGGGCGGCTTTGGCAGCACGGGGGTCTGATCGCACCCGGGTCCGCGTCGCCGCGCTCATGACGCTCGACGGCAAGCTCGTCTGCGTCCGCCACCGGGCCGGCGATCGCGTCTACCATCTGTTGCCGGGTGGCGGCGTCGACTACCGCGAGACTCTCGAGGCCGCACTGCTGCGCGAGATCAGGGAAGAGACCGGCCTGGAGGCCCGTATCGGCAGGCCGATCCTGCTCAACGACACGATCGACCCCCACGGCGCGCGGCACCTCGTCAACATCACGTTCCAAGCCGAGGTCACGGGCGGCAACATCACCGACGACCCGGACGACATGCGCATCGAAGCGGTCGACCTCATCGATCCCGCGGACCTGAAGGCGCTCGACCTCAGGCCGCCGCTCCAAGACCATCTGCTCGAGTATCTGGCCGACCCCGAGCTTCCCGCGCGTTATGCGGGCTCGGTGTTCACGGACGACCGCACCGCCGAGGGGTCCCCCTCGCTCGGACGGGAAGGGGAGTGATGCCGCCGAGAAGTGGGGTGGGCCTGCTTGGACTCAACTGACCAACAAACAGGAAGGGTGATGATGGAACAGTTCTTCAAGTTCTCCGAGCGTGGGACCGATCTGCGGACCGAGATCATTGCGGGTCTGACCACGTTCCTGACGATGGCCTACATCGTCTTCGTCAATCCGGGCATCCTCTCGGCCGCCGGCGTTCCGTTCGAAGGCGCCGCCACCGCGACCGCGCTCGGAGCGGCGCTCATGTGTCTGGCCATGGGTTTCATCACGAACCGCCCGCTGGCTCTCGCCTCGGGCATGGGCCTCAATGCGGTGGTGACCTTCTCCATCATCGGATTCCAGCAGGCCAACGTGCCGTGGCAGGTCGGCATGTCGGTCATCTTCGTCGAAGGTCTCATCATCTTCGCGCTCGTGCTGTCAGGCCTGCGTGAGGCGATCATGAACGCCATCCCGCTCGACCTGAAGCGCGCGATCGGCGTCGGTATCGGCCTGTTCATCACCGTCATCGGCCTCGTCGAGGGCGGCATCGTGGTACCCAACCAGGCGACCCTCGTCTCGCTCGGCGACTTCTCGCAGCCCTACGTCTGGGTCACGCTCATCGGTTTGTTCGCGATCCTCGCGTTCATGGCCCTGGGCGTGAAGGGCGACATCCTCTGGGGCATCCTCGTGGCTACGGGCGCCGCGCTTCTGCTGGGAGTGACGGCTCTGCCCAAGGGCATCGTCGCCAACCCTGATTTCTCGACGTTCTTTGCCCCGTTCCAGCAGGTCAACGGCAGCATGGCGATCACCCAGGTGTTCACGCCTGCGCTCCTGTTCGCCATCTTCGCGGTCATGCTGTCGGACTTCTTCGACACCATGGGCACGGTCATCTCCGTCGGTGAGCAGGCCGGATTCACCGACGCCGAGGGCAACGTTCCGGGCGTGCGCAACATCCTGCTCGTCGACTCCGCAGCCGCCGCGACCGGTGGTCTGTTCGGCGCCAGCTCCATCACGACCTACATCGAGTCTGCCGCCGGCGTGGCCGAGGGTGGCCGCACGGGCCTCACGGCGATCGTCGTGGGCGCCCTGTTCGCCATCGCGGCCTTCTTCTCGCCGGTCGTTCAGATGATCGGCGGCGGCTTCGCCATCATCAACACCGAGCGGTTCGGCAGCTTCGTGGCCGCCGGCTTCCAGGTGCCGGACGGCACCTACTTCGCGTTTCCGATCACGGCCGGCGCACTCATCATCGTCGGATTCCTGATGATGAAGACCGTCCGCGAGATCGACTGGATGAACCTCGAGGACGCCTTCCCGGCGTTCCTCACCATCGTCGGTATCCCGCTGACCTACAACATCAGCTGGGGTATCGGGCTCGGCTTCATCAGCTACGTGGTCATCAAGCTGTTCCACAAGAAGGCCGCCGAGATCCACCCGCTCATGTGGGTGGCGTCGCTGGCCTTCCTTGTCGGGTTCCTCCAGGGCCCGCTGTTGGCACTGATCACCGGCTAGCAACGGCATCTCGGGCCCCTCGACCGACAAGCGGTCGGGGGGCCTTCTCAAGACGGAAGACAGGAGGGTGGTAGTGGCAGCAAACCAAGGTGTGGTTCAAACCGACGAGGTCATGCCGCTGTCGAGAGCGATTCCGCTTTCTCTTCAGCACCTGATGGCCATGTTCGGCGCGACCGTGCTCGTCCCGATCCTCACGGGTCTGGACCCGGGCGTGGGACTCATGACGTCGGGTATCGGCACGATCTTGTATCTGATCTGTGTCCGCAACAAGATTCCGAGCTACCTGGGTTCGAGTTTCGCGTTCATCGCCCCGATCATCGTTGTCGGAGGCGGCCCCGGCGGCAAGAACATCCCCGCGGCGCTCGGCGGACTGGTCGCGGCGGGCATCGTGTACATGATCGTCGCCGGCATCATCAAGGCCTTCGGCACTGGCTGGCTCGACAAGATCCTGCCGCCGGCACTCGTGGGTTCGATTGTCATCGTCATCGGCCTCGGCCTTTCCGCGGTCGCCGTGAAGATGTCGATGTTCCCGATGGCCGACCCCACGCAGGGCGTCGATCTGAAGCTCGTGGCTGTGGCCACCATCACGTTGGCGTCCGCGATCGTGTTCTCGAGCTTCTTCAAGGGGTTCCTCAAGACCATCCCGGTGCTGCTGGGCATCATCGTGGGCTACGTGGTCTCGATCCCGCTCGGGCTCGTCAGCTTCGAGGGCATCCAGAGCGCGGCGTGGATCGGCCTGCCGAAGCTCACGTTCCCGGTCTTCGAGCTTGACGCCATCCTGATCATCGCCCCGGTGGCGATCGTCGTCATCATCGAGCACATCGGGCACCTGCTGGTCATCAACGAGATCACCGGCAAGGACTTCACCCCGATGCTGCCGGAGTCGCTGTTCGGCGACGGCCTGGCGACGGCCATCTCCGGCGCCATGGGTGGCACGCCGTCGACCACCTACGCCGAGAACATCGGCGTCATGGCGGTCACCAAGGTCTACGCTACCCAGCTGTTCTGGTTCGCCGGCGGATTCGCCATCCTCATCGGCGGATTCGTGCCCAAGTTCAACGCCGCCATCGGCTCGATTCCGACCCCGGTCATGGGCGGCATCTCGCTGCTCCTGTTCGGCCTGATCGCGTCGAGTGGTATCCGACTGCTTGCCACGAGCGGCATCGACTTCAGCCACAGCCGCAACCTGATCATGGCGAGCGTCGTGCTCGTCATCGGCATCGGCATGGAGACCGGCGGCTTCTACATCCCGCTCGGCAAGTACAGCGTGCCGGGCATGGCTCTCGCAGCCTTCATCGGCATCATCTTGAACCTCATCCTGCCGAAGGAGAGCGAGGGTCTGGCTATCGACGCGCCGAACTTCGTGGCGGAGTCGCAGGCCGAGGCAGCCAAGGCCGAAGCGTAAGCGCTCACAGCCTCTGCCACACGAGTCGACAGACGGCCCCGGGACGCGGACATCCGCCGATCCCGGGGCCGCTTCTCGTCATCTGCACCACTTGGGGGCGGCAGCAGTACTTGACATAAGACACCGCAGGGACGGATGGGTCTCGTCGATGTCAGACCCTTCATCGATGCTCATAGCGGCACATACCGGACCAGCGATCGTGGGGGGCGCATATGGCGTGGGTTCTGTTCATCATGGGGTGGATCGGCATCCTCATCGGCGCAGGCTGCTGCGTGATGTTCATCAAGGAGCGCCGCAGGCTCGCGGCAGCCAATCTGGAGCTTGCCAGGCTAGCTCAGGTCGAGCAGGAGTGCCGGAGGCTGACAGAGCGACTCAGTGTCGCCGAGCAGGAAGCCGCGAAGTGGCACCACGAGTGGTCCAGGGCCACGAACCAGCGAGTCCCGAGCTACTAGCGAGGTCGCGACGGCGGCGACCCGTGCACCTGGCGCCTGCAACACGTGGACACCAGAGTGTCATGACGCGCACCGGAGGAGTGCACGATGGGGTACCCGAGCAGAGTGGCAAGCCCCTGAGCAGCAGATACGGCATCGTGTATGACGGATAATGTATCTTATGTCATATCGGTGTGCAGGCGTGTATCCCCCGATCAGCGACCTGCCGGGAGTTGCGCACAGACGGGCTAGAAGGCCTCGTCGTCCTCGGCAGCGGCCTCTTCCTCGCCCTCGACGGGTGTCAGATAGGCGGTCTCGAACTGCGACTTCGTCATCTGCTCGAGGTCGAGCCGGGCACGCTCGAGAAACGCCTCGGCCTCATCGCGCTCCGGGAACTGCGCCAGAGCCACGACCGTGTCGTAACTTTCGGCCGAGATGGCCTCCACGATCCACACCTCGACGTCGCCGGAAGCGGTCATCCTCGGCTGGCGGTACAAGATGTCCGCGTGCCACTCGAAGTCGAGGTCCTCACTCGTATCGACACGGGTGAGACGCAGTCGCCAGAACTCGTCTGCGTTGCCGATGACACGGGCGGACACAGCTACTGCTCCTCGGTGTACTGGGGATTCGAGGAGATGTAGCCCTTCACGCCCTTGGAATCCTTCACTACAAGCCAACTGCCCTCTTCACCGATCAGGGTGATCTTCTCCCCCTGCTTGAGGCCGCGGATGGGTGCGCCGTCGGACTTGGGCTGCTTCCGGAAGTTGAGACCGTCGATCTTCACGACGAGGACGACCGGGGCATCAGCCTTGTCGCTACCGGACGCCTGGGCCGGCTCGGTCGATTCGCCGCTCGGCTCGGCAGTCTCGGTGGCCTCAGGAGACTCCCCCTGCGGCACCTCACGCTGCTGCGTGGCATCGCGATAGTCGTTCATCCACCCAGCGACCACGAAGAACACGACCGCGAGCACCGTCAGTGCCGCAGCGGCCTTGATCCACTTGACCGAATCACTCACAGGTACAGACCTCCACCGTACACCGCGGTGTCGTCGACGCCGCACACTTCACACGCGCCGCCGATCAACACTCGGGCTTTGTTCACATACTCCTTCACCCTGGCCAGGTCGACCTCGGCGATCACCTCGAGCGCCTCTGGACCCGTACGGTCGTCAGTCACCCGGCCCGACTCCTGTTCCACGAGGTACGCCGCATCCGCCAACGCCTCGGCGACGTGCAGGAGTTTGCCGGGAACCGGCATGACGTCGACCTCCTCGCGCACGATGCGCGCACGGGTGTTGACCTCGTGCAGGGCGCGCCGCTCCACCGACTCGGGATCGTCCGCGAAGACCTCGATCTCCTCGTCAGACCCCTCTGCCAAGCGCTCAACCACGGCAATCAGGGCCGCAGACGCGGATTCGATCGCTTCGGCGCGGCCAATCAGCCTGAGCAGCGCGCGGCGCTCCACCGCGCGCAGCGACAGAATGACGATCGCCACCACTCCGGCGAGCAGCAGTACGCTCCCCGCCCCTATCGCTATCAGAGCCCATGCGGGCACGCGGTTGCCTCCTCATGCGAACACGTCGTCTCGTGTGCCGGAGACTCAGGCTTGGTCTCGCAGATCCAGCACACGCTTGGCCTTCCCGGCCGTACGCTCGATCGCTCCGGGCTCGACGAGCCTCACCCGTGCCCTCAGCCCAAGAACCGACTGGAGCTTCTCGGAGACCGTTCCCTGAAATGCGACCATGTCCGCCATGATATCGGAAAACACCGCAGGTTCGACTTCGATGCGCACCTCGAGGTCGTCGAGGTTCTTCTTGCGCTCGACGACGATCAGGTAGTGCGGACGCACCCCTTCGATGCCGAAGAGCACGTCTTCGATCTGGCTCGGGAACACGTTCACGCCACGGATGATGAGCATGTCGTCGGTGCGCTCCCTCACCTTCGACATGCGAGCGAGGGTCCGGCCGCACTCGCAGCGCGACGTGTCGAGCGTCGTGAGGTCGTGTGTGCGGTACCTGAGTACCGGGAACGCCTCCTTGGTGAGCGTGGTCACGACGAGTTCGCCCTGCTCACCCGGGGCGACCGGCTCGCCGGTCTCGGGATCGACGACCTCGCATAGGAAGTGGTCCTCGGCCAGGTGCAGGCCGCAACCACACTCGCACTCCCCGCTCACTCCCGGGCCCATGAGCTCGGAGAGCCCGTAGTTGTCCGTCGCCTTGATGTGCAGACGCCCCTCGATCTCGGCCTTCATCTTGTCGGAGCACGGCTCGCCGCCGAACAGACCGAGGCGCAGCGGCAGCTTGGAGAAGTCGATGCCTTGCGCCTCCCCCTGCTCGGCGAGGTACAGAGCGTAGCTCGGCGTGGACACGAGCACCGTGGTGCCGAAGTCGTGCATCATCATCAGGTGCCGCTCGGTCTGCCCCGAGCCGGCGGGGATGATCGTCGCCCCGAGCCGCTCGATGCCGTAGTGCATCCCCCAACCGCCCGTGAACATGCCGTACAGGAACGCCATCTGCACAAGGTCGCCGCGGTGCACGCCAGCAGCCGCAGCCACGCGTGCCGTGAGTTCCGTCCACGTGTTCACGTCGCCACGGGAGTAGCCGACGACGATCGGCTTGCCGGTGGTGCCGGAGCTCGAATGCAGCCGCACGACCTCCTCGAGCGGCAGCGCGAACATCCCGAACGGATAGGTGTCCCGCAGCGCCGTCTTGTCAGTGAACGGCAGCAGCCGAACGTCTGCCAGCGTGCGGATGTCCCGAGGCCGGACCCCTGCCGCATCCATCCGGTCGCGGTAGTACCCGACGCGCTCATACACCCACGACACAGTCATCTGCAGCCGCCTGAGCTGTAGATCGTGCAGCGCGGACCGCTCCATGCACTCGTACTCGGCGTTCCAGATCACGCTGACGCACTCCCCTCGTCGTGCCACGCGCCCAGATAGATCCGGCGCACATCTTCGTTTCCAAGAAGTTCCTCCGCCGAGCCACCCATCACGACGCGCCCGGTCCTCATCACGTATCCCCTGTCGGAGTGCTTGAGGGCCAACGAGGCGTCCTGCTCCACCAGCAGGATCGTCACGCCCGAAGCACGCAGCTCGTCGAGGACCGCGAAGATCTCCCCTATCACCTTGGGCGCCAGCCCGAGGGACGGCTCGTCCAGCAACAGAAGCCGGGGCCGCGACATGAGCGCCCGCCCAATGGCGAGCATCTGCTGCTCGCCACCTGAGAGCGTCTCGGCAGGCTGCGCAGCGCGCTCGGCGAGCACGGGAAACAGCCGGTTGACGCGTTCGAGCTGCTCAGGCGCCACGCTCTTGCGCTCCCTACCCAGCGCGTGCGCACCCAGTTCGAGGTTCTCGGCCACGCTCATGGGTCCGAACAGCAGACGTCCCTCGGGCACGAGCGCGACGCCGTCGCGCACGAGCCGCTCCGGGCGCGCACCGGTGAGCGGGCGCCCGTCGTAGCTCACGGTGCCCGACGTCGGCGAGACGAGTCCGACGATGGCCTTGAGCAGCGTCGATTTGCCCGCGCCGTTGGACCCGATGAGCGAGACGATCTCGCCCTCCGAGATGGTCAGATCGACGCCGTGCAGGACCGCGGCACGGCCGTAGCCTGCGGTGAGCCCTGTGACGGACAGCAACGTGCGATCACTGCTCATCGGCACTCTCCTGTCCGAGATAGGCGGCGATGACCGCGGGGTCCTTCTGGATCATGCGCGGCGGTCCCTCGGCTATCTTGCGCCCTCGGTCGATGACGACGATCTCGTCACTGACCTCCATGACCAGGCCCATGTCGTGCTCGACGACGACCACCGTGACGCCCGCATCGCGTACGCGGTACAGCGTGTTGACCAGCTCGGCGGTCTCGGTGCCGTTGAGACCGGCTGCCGGCTCATCCAGCAGCACGAGACGGGGTCCCGTGGCCAGGGCCCGGGCGATCTCAACCAGGCGCCGGATGCCGGCAGGCAGGTCGGCGGCGGGTGCGGTCGCCCACTCGTCGATGCCGATGAGCCGCAGCAGCCGCGATGCCTCTTCCCTGGCCTCGCGGTCGTGCGCGATGGCGACAGGCAATCTGAGCGCGGCGGCAGCGAAACCCTTGGGCTGGCGCGCCTGCACGCCCACCATGACGTTTTCCAGCGCCGACATCGCGTCGAACAGCTGGGTGTTCTGGAAGGTGCGAGCCAGGCCGCCCGCTACGACCTTGCGCGGCGGCAAGCCGACCTGCTCGACGCCTTCGAAGAGGACCGATCCGGCGTCCGGCCGCTCGAATCCGGTGAGCGTGTTGAACAGCGTGGACTTGCCGGCGCCGTTCGGGCCGATCAGCGCCTTGATCGTGCCCTGGTGGACGTCGAAGGACACCCCGTCGACGGCCGTGAGCCCGCCGAATCGCTTGGTGACCTCTCTGACCTGCAGCATCGTCACGTGGCACCACCATCCCGGCCACGATTGAGCAGCGACCCCAAGCCGCCGGGCGCAAACATCACCACAAGCACGATGGCGAGGCCGTAGACATCAGCCTGATACTCCTGCAGCACCGCGGCGGCCTCGCGAGACAGCCCGGGGATCAGCGCGTCGATGTACTGCAGGAGCGTGAGCAGAACGGCAGCGATGACCGCCCCCGCCAGAGAGCCGGCTCCGCCTATGACCGCCATGGCCAGGAACGTGACCGAGGTCGAGACGGTGAACAGGCTCGGCGAGACGAATCCCACCGCGCTCGCATACAACGCACCTGAGATGCCGGCGAGCGCCGCCGAGATCACGAACGTGCGGACCTTGACGCCGACGATGTCCACGCCGCAGGCAGCTGCTCCAAGCTCGCTTCCGTGCAGGGCCTTCATCGCCCGTCCGGGCCGCAGTGAGACGAGGTTCGCCGCGAGCACGAGCGCCAGGATCGCGATGCCCCACACGAGCCAGTAGATAGCCGCCGGCTCGCGGAACTCGAACGACCCGATCGACGGGAACGGGATGCCGGTGAAGCCATCCACTCCCCCGGTCACCGGCTCAGCCTCCGTGAAGGCCAGCGTCATCAGTTCGCCGAACCCGAGGGTCGCCATCGCGAGGTAGTGCCCCTTGAGCCTCAGGCTCGGCAATGCGAGCACGAGACCGCCCGCCGCCGACAGGACGGCGGCGAGCAGGAGCCCCGCCAGCCACGGGAGCTCGTAGGTCTTCGTCGCCACCGCACAGGCGTACGCGCCGATGCCGACGAACGCCGCGTGACCAAGCGAGACCTGGCCAGCGTACCCGAACAGCAAGCTCAGGCCGGTCACCACGATCACGTTGAGCCCCACATACGTCAGGACCTTGAGCAAGAACCTGTCGTCAACGAGCAGTGGCAAGACCAGGACCGCGACGGCCGCCAGCCCCACCAGCGCGAACTTGAGTGCCCGGGCGCCCATCTAGACCTTCTCCCGTCGCGAGCCGGAGAACAGTCCCTGTGGCCTGACGAACAGCACGCCGAGCAGCACGACGAGCGCCACCGCGTCCTTGTACAGCGGGTCGATGTAACCCGCGGTCAGGCTCTCCATGAGGCCGAGTAACAACCCGCCTCCCACAGCCGCGATCGGCGAGCCAAGTCCGCCCAGGATGGCGGCGGCGAACCCCTTCACGCCGATGCCCGCCCCCACATTGAAGGCGGTCTGGGTGAGCGGCGCGACGGCAAGTCCGCCAAGCGCCCCGAGGGCGGCCGCCAGGCCGAAGGAAGCCGTGACCATCAGGCTGGCGTCGACGCCCACGAGCCGCGCCGCGTCTCGCCTGATTGCGGTGGCGCGCATCGCGCGCCCGAACGACGTACGCCGATACAGCACGAACAGCGCGACGAGGGCGAGCAGCGTGAGAGCCCATATCCACACCGTCTGCCGTTCGACGGCCACGCCGAGCGCCTTGAACGACTCTCCGGCCGTGAACGGCGCGAGCGGCCGCTCGTCGGGGCCGAACAGATGCAAGGCGATCTGCCTGATCACCACAGAACCTCCGATGGTGACCATGATGATCCTGAGCGGATCGCCCGACCCGATCGGCCGTACGGCGAGCAGTTCGAAGGCCACCCCCACCGCCGCGGTCGCGGCGACCGCCGTCAGGACCGCGAGCGGCAGGGGTAGCCCGAGCTCAGCGAAGAAGACGCCGAACATACCGCCCAGCATGTAGAACTCACCCTGGGCGAAGTTGATTGCGCCGGTCGCCGCATACACGATCGTGAAGCCGAGGGCGACGAGCGCATAGATCGCCCCGCTCTTGAGACCGGCGACAATGAACTGAAGGAGCTCGGACACTCAGCCGACCTCCCCCAGCAGGAGCGCACAATCGCGTAGCTGCATCACTTCAGGGGCTTCCATGCTCCGCCTTCGAACTCGTAGAGGGACAGATCCTCCGTGGTCAGGCCGTTATGATCCGTCGGTGAGAACGTGAACGTCCCACCGAAGCCCACGACGCCCGATGTCTGCTCCAGCGCATCCCGAAGGGCCGCACCGTCGACCTCGCCCTCTACGCTCGCCAGAGCGTCCGCCAGAAGCGTCACCGCATCGAACGCATGACCCGCGAAGATGTCGGGCTGCTCGGCGTAGGCCTGAGAATACCGGGCGGCGAAGTCAGACACGGTCTCGTACGCGGGCGTGCCCTGACCCCAGTTCTCCGGGACGAGGCTCTTGCCCGTGCCGAAGACGAAACCGTCGGCCGCGGTCCCGGCGCCCTTGCCGAACTCAACGCGAGCCTGGCCCGAGCCACCGTAGAAGGGCATGGCCGCCTCACCAACGAGCATGCCGAGACTCTCGGCGTTCTTCATGACGGTGACGGCCTCCTTGCCTGCCGTCCACATCACGACCGCCTGAGCGCCCGAATTCTTGATCTTCGTGAGTTGTGCCGTCATATCGGCGTCACCCGGATTGAAGGTCTCCTCGGCGACGATCTCAAGACCCGCGCCGCCCGCGGTCTCCTTGAGGATGGCGAGGCCGTCCTTGCCGTAGCCACCGGAGTCCGACAGCACGGCGATCTTGGTGTGGCCGTCAGCCTTCACCTTGTCGAGTACGAACGGGACAACGATCGTGTTCGACCACGGCGTCTGGAAGACGAGCGGGTCGAACTCCTTGGTGACGACGGTCCCACCCGCCATCGAGATCTGAGGGATACCTGCGCGATTCACGGTCTCGCGGACCGCCATCGTCTGCCCGGTCCCTGTGGCACCGATCAGCGCCACCACGCCGTCTTGATCGATCAGCTTCGTGGCGGCAGCAACCGCCTTGGCCTCATCGGTGGCGTCATCGGCGATGATGAGCTCGAGCTCGCGGCCGCCGACCCCGCCCGCCGCGTTGATGCGTGAGACCTCGAGCTCGAGCGCGTTCTTCTCGGACTCCCCGAGAGCCGCGTAGCTCCCGGTGAGCGAGAGGATCGCGCCGATCTTGACCGGCTCGGCACCGCCCGAGGTCTCCCCTTGCGAGGCACAGCCGGTAAGCGACACGGCTGCGAGGAGCGCAGCGGTCGCGAACAACACGAATCGACGAAACATCATCGTCCCACCCCCGAAACGTAGACACGACGTGGGGGCCGCCGTAACGGCCCCCACGCCCGGTTCAACAGATACGACCTACTCGACGACGATCCAGTTGCCGTCTTTGACCTCGTAGAGCACGAGGTCGCTTTCGGTGAGTCCGTTGTGATCAGTGGGTGAGAACGTGAACGTGCCGCCGATGCCGACCCAACCGTTGGTCTTCTCGATCTCATCGCGAAGCGCCGTGGGAGTCAGGTCGCCTTCGACACGCTTGGCCGCCTCGACGATCAGGTACAGAGCGTCGTAGGCGTGTCCGGCGAACGTGTTGGGGGGCTCACCGGCGAAGGTCGAGTAGCGCTCGATGAAGTCGGTGGCCACCTTGTAGCCCTCGGTCCCCTCGCCGTACGCCTCGGGAACGAGGATCTTGCCCGCGGCGAAGCGGAAGCCCTCAGCCGCGTCGCCGGCGCCGGAGATGAACTCGCGGCGCGCGTTGCCGTGGCTACCGTACAGCGGGATGGTGATGCCCAGGTCCTTGGCGTTCTTGGCGACGGTGGAGGCATCCTTACCGGCGTTCCACAGCACGATCGCCTGGGCGTCGCTGCCCTTGATCTTGGTGAGCTGAGCAGTCATATCGGTGTCGCCCGGGTTGAAGGTCTCGTTGGCGACGATCTCGACACCTGCCTTGGGGGCCTCAGCCTCCAGTACCGCCTTGCCGTCCTTGCCGAAACCGTCAGAACTCGTGATGAGTGCGACCTTGGTCACACCGGCCTTCTTCAGTTGAGCCAGCGTGAACGGGACGACGATCTTGTTCGACCACGGCGTCTGGAACACGAGCGGATCGAACTCGGAGGTGATGACGGTACCACCGGCCATCGAGACGTTGGGGATACCGGCCCGCTTGACGTTCTCGCGGATGGCCATCGTCTGGCCGGTGCCAGTGGCGCCGATGATGGCGACGACGCCTTCCTGGTCGATGAGCTTCGTCGCGGCTGCGACGGCCTTGGCCTCATCGGTGGCGTCGTCTTCGAACAGGAGCTGCACGGGGCGACCGTTGACGCCGCCGGCGCTGTTGATGCGCTCTATCTCGAGCTCCATCGCCTTCTTCTCGGGCGCTCCGAGACCCGCGTACTGACCGGTGAGCGAGACGATCACGCCCACCTTGATCGGCTCGGCCTCGGGCTTCTCCTCCGTCTGCGAGGTTCCACCCGCCGAACAGCCGATCAGCGTCACCGCTAGTGCTGCTGCCAGTGCGGCCTCCAAGACCGCCAGGCTCATCCTCAACGTTCTCCCACGCATGGTGATGCCTCCCTTTCAGACTCCAGCGCTCCGAGAAGCTCGGTATGCCCTCAGATGCGCGCGATCTCCTCCTGCGTTACGAGCTGCACCGGCTTGTCCTTGAGCAGGGCCAGCGCGCGGTCGATGTCGGCGACGTTGATCACCGCGTACGTCGAGATGAGGCTGTACACGTACTCGATGTTGACGCCTGCGTCCGAGACGATCTTGAGGATCTCGGCAAGGCCGCCCGGGCGATCCGGAAGGTTCATGCAGATCACGTCGGACACCTTGACGGTGAAGCCGGCCTCGCCCAGAACCTTCTGAGCCGCTTCGGGGTCGTCGACCACCAGACGAACGATGCCGTAGTCCGCGGTGTCCGAGACCGAGAAGCCACGGATGTTGACCCCGGCCGCACCGAGGACCTCGGAGACCTCACTGACACGCCCGGTCTTGTTCTCGATGAACACGCTCAACTGCTTGACGTTCACAGCGCGCACTCCCCCTCCTGACAGGCCTGCCTTCCCAGTTCGAACGCAGCGAGGTTGGCCTCGACGGTCTTGGCCGGCACCCGCTGCGAAATCACCTCGCGCCATACCTCGACGTCGAAGTCGAGACCGACACTGAGTGCCCCCATGAGCACGACGTTCGCGGACTTCGGGCTGCCCGCCCGGCACGCAAGGACGTCGGAGTCGATGAAGATGGCGCCTTCGTCGGCCAGGATCGCCTGCAGTCCGTGAGGCCGCGGTGCGTCACCGGTGAGTACGGGCATCGGCGAGATCTCGCGCGTGTTGACGAGCAGGCGGCCCTCCGGCCTGACCCAATGCACGCGACGCATCGCTTCGATGAGCTCGAAGGCGACCAGGTGGTCGACGTATCCCGGGTCCGACACGGGCGACAGCACACAGTCGCCGAAGCGCACCACCGTGTCGACGCTTCCTCCGCGTTGGGCCATGCCGTGGACCTCGGAGAGCTTCACGTCGAGACCGGAGGCCGTGGCGGTCTTGGCGAGCAGGTCGGCGGCCAAGATCGTGCCCTGACCCCCCACTCCGCACAGCATCACCGTCGTAACAGTCACAGTCACGGCCTCCCCAGGTCGCATGCCGGCCCGGTGCGCACGATCGCCTGGTACTTGCAGACCTGCACGCACTGCCCACAGCCGGTACACACGTCGGCATCGATGATCGCGTACTTGGTGGCGTCCACTCGCCCGATGGCGGGACAGCCGATCTTCACGCACGCGGCACACTTGGTGCACAGCGTCTCGTCAACGGTATAGGGGTCCGGCCGATCCTTGAGAAGCAGCGCACACGGCGACTTGAAGATGATGACCGACAGCTCGTCAGCGGCGGTCTCCTCGGCGAGCACGGACTCGACCTCCGCGAAGTTCTGCGGATCGGCGACGCGCACCCGCCCGACTCCCAGCGCACGGACCAGCGCCTCGAGATCGAGCTCGTGTGCCGCACGGCCCTGCAGTGCGATCCCGTTGCAGGGGTTGCCCTGATGACCGGTCATGGCCGTGGTGCGGTTGTCGAGGATCAGGATCGTCCCGACCCCGCCGTTGTAGACGGTGTTCATGAGCCCCGTGACGCCTGAGTGCGCGAAGGTCGAGTCGCCGATGACCCCGACGACCGGCCGGCCCTCGATGCCGCCCATGAGCTCGACGCCGTGCGCCATGCCGACCGAGGCCCCCATACACACGCAGCTGTCCATCGCCGCAAGCGGGCGAAGCGCGCCGAGCGTGTAGCAGCCGATGTCGCCGGTCACGACCGCCTTGGCGCGCTTGAGCGCCCAGAAGACCGGACGATGCGGGCAACCGGGGCACATGAGCGGCGGTCGCGGCGGCAGCGTGTCGTCTGCCTCGCGAAGCGGGGGCTGCTCGGCGCCGAAGGCACGCGAGATGATCGCGGGTGACAGCTCACCGGAAGCGGGCAGGTCCAGCTCGCCGACCTCGATGCCCATCTGACGCACCAGCCTGCCGAGAAACGCGTCGGCCTCCTCTATGACGTAGAGTCGGTCGACCTTGGAGGCGAACTCGCTCACGAGCTTGTCGGAGAGCGGGTAACTCATGCCCAGCTTCAGGATGGAGGCCTCGGGCAGCGCCTCTCGCACGTACTGGTAGACGACGCCGGCACAGATGACGCCGACGCTCGTGTCGCGCATCTCCACACGGTTGAGCTCGGTCGTCGCGGCGAACTCGGCCAGCTCGGCCATGCGTCGGTCCAGATCGAGCCTGCGGACCCGCGCCATCGCCGGCATCATGACCCACTTCGCCGGATCGGTCTTGTACGCGGGGCGGTCGGCGGGCTCGATACGCTCACCGGGCTCGACCAGGGTCTTTGCGTGGCTGATGCGTACGGTCGAGCGCACGAGCACGGGGACGTCGAACCGCTCCGAGAGCTCGAACGCCTCGCGGGTGAATACCCGGGCTTCCTCGGAGTCCGCGGGGTCGAGCATCGGGACACGCGCGAATGCGGCGTAGTTGTGGGAGTCCTGCTCGTCTTGGGACGAGTGCATCCCGGGATCATCGGCGACGAGGACGACGACGCCACCGCGCACACCGGTGTATGCCATCGTGAACAGCGGATCAGCCGCGACGTTGAGGCCGACGTGCTTCATCGTCACAAGCACGCGGCCACCGGCCATGGATACGCCGGCCGCGACCTCGAGGGCGACCTTCTCGTTTGGAGCCCACTCGGCATAGACACCCGGGAGCGTGGCGAAGTGCTCGAGCGCTTGCGTGGACGGCGTCCCGGGATACGCTGAGCCGACGACGGCCCCGGCTTCCCACGCTCCTTGTGCGATCGCCTCGTTGCCCGACAGTAGGACCCGACTCACGCGTTCCCCTTACACCCGTGGACAGGCCGCGAAACGAGGCCGTGAGGGCCTCCCGCGGTTTGGCGAAGTGTACCATAGGGCACCCGACCGAAGGCACAACCGCGCAGGTAGACGGCGGTATCTGGACTGCAAGCGGCCCCGCGGGTCGGGCCGGCACTCACGGGCGGGTCGCGCCCACGTAGTCGCCTCTGGTCTGGATACGCTCAACGAGCGACGAGACCGAGACGTAGCTGCCCGTCTGGGGCGCGTGGATGAACTGACCGTCGCCCGCGTAGATCCCGACGTGGTGAACGCGGTTCGGGTCGCCTCCCCTGCCGAAGAACACGAGGTCTCCCGGCCTGAGCGCATCCATCCGATCGGGCGGTATGTAGGCACCGTAGCGGAACTGGGTCCGGCTGGTCCGGGGGACGCTGATGCCGATCTCTCGGTAGCAGTACTGCACCAGACCGGAACAGTCGAAGCCGGCCGGCGTGGTCCCGCCCCACACGTAGGGCGTCTTGCCCACATAGCGCCGAGCGATGTCGACCACCTGCGGGTGCGGCTCGCCGAGCGCGGCGGGATCGAACGGCCTGCTCGGGTCGCCGCGGCCTGCGCCCGCCCTCGCCGCGGCGGCAGCGGCCTCAGCCGCAAGACGAGCCTGACGCTCGCGCTCCTCGGCGATCAGGCGCTTGAGATTCGCGTCGAGTGACCCGAGGTAGGCCTTCTGCTGCTTAAGGGCGTCATCGACCGCGGAGCGCTTCGCTGCGGCGCGGTCCCGCAGGACCACCTGTTCGGCGCGGCGGTTCTCGAGTGTGACCTTCGCGGTCGCGATCTTCGCACGCGCGGACTTCACCGACGAGACGATGGCGGCATCGGTGCGACCGACGCGGCGCATCAGGTCAAGCCGCGCGACCATGTCCGAGAAGTCCGACGAGCCCATGAGCACGGAGAGCAGATCGAGGCGGCCCGACCGGTAGATCGCGGTCGCCCGGCGGTTGAGCAGCGCCTCGGCGGCGTCGAGATCGCGTCCGGCCTGCTCGAGGTCGCGCTCGGTGGACCTGATGCGGGCGCGGGTGTCCTCGAGCTCTGCCGCGACCTCGAGGTAATCCTCGGTGCGCTCCTCAAGATCGGCGCTGAGGTCGTCGAGCCGCTCACGAGCCGCGGCCGCCTTCTTGCGAGTGGCCTCGATCTTGGCGTTCGTGGGAGCGGCGGAGACGAGCGACGGCGTCAGGAGCGCGAGGCACAGCGACAGCGCGATGAGACGAAGCGCATCGGGTGTGTGCCGAGAAGACTGCACGCTGCCTCCTGCTGCGAAGTGACTGGTGCGAAAAGAGGTCGGCTGCATGGGATGACCTGCGCGTACATCATACCACGCCGCCCACGCCAAGGCGCCCCGCGACCGCCCTGAAGGGGCGGATGCGAGGCGCCTGTTCGGTGCAGTCGAACCGTCGACCGTGGGGCGTGCCCTAGACGACGTGGATCAGTGAGACGATCTTCGAGCCGGCGGGCAGCTTGTCTCGCCCGTCGAGGAAGTCAAGCTCGATGAGGAACGCGAAACCGACCACCTCGGCGCCGGTCTCCTCGACCAGGCGCGCCTTGGCCGACGCCGTGCCACCGGTCGCGAGCACGTCGTCGACGATGAGCACCTTGTCTCCCGGGCCGAACGCGTCCTCGTGGACCTCGAGCGAATCCGTGCCGTACTCGAGGTCGTAGGTGACCGTGGTGGTGTTCCAGGGAAGCTTGCCCGGCTTGCGCGCCGGAACGAACCCGGCCTTCAGCTCGTAGGCCAGCGCCCCACCGAAGATGAACCCGCGGGCCTCGGCACCCATGACCTTGGTCACGCCGCTCTCGCGGTAGGTCTCCGCCAGAGTGTCGATCGCCTTGTGGAAGCCCTCAGGGCTTGCCAGCAACGGCGTGATGTCCTTGAAGACGATGCCTTCCTTGGGCCAATCGGGCACGTCGCGAATGTATGCTTCCAAGTCCACTGCAGCCAAGCCTCCCGTAGACGGTGGTGTCGTGTCAGTGCTCAGGGTAGCCGAAATGCAGCGCCCCTGCTGAGAGTGCGGCTCACAGCGGCCAAGAAGGCCGCTCGACCTGCTCGGCCGTTCACGAGAGCCACCACAGCCAGGACCGGTCCGACCGCGATCAGGAGTCTGCGCCTCATCGGCACACGGCTTCCTCACGCAGCCGCGCGATGTAGGGCAGGTTGCGGTAGCGGCCGCCGAGGTCGAGGCCGTACCCCACGAGGAAGTCGTCGGACATCTCGAAGCCCGTGTACCCGATCCCGACCGGCACGAGCCTGCGGCCCGGCTTGTCGAGCAAGGTGCACACTTCGAGGCGCGCAGGATCGTGCTGCTGCAGGAAGGAGCGTACGTAGTTGACCGTGAGCCCCGTGTCCACCACGTCTTCGACCAGCACCACGGACGAGCCGCCGATCGAATCGGAGAGGTCCTTGGTCACTCGCACCGCCCCGCCCACGCCCGGCTGATACGCCGACACGGCGAGAAAGTCGATGGTGAGGGGAAGGTCGATGGAGCGGCACAGGTCCGCGAGGAAGAACAGGCCACCCCGCAAGACGGTCACGAGACGCAGATCCTCGCCCGCGAAGTCGTGCGTGAGCCGTTGGCCGAGTTCGCGCACACGTGCCGAGATGGTCTCGGCATCCAAGACCAACCGGTCGCACTCGACGGGCAACGGGTACTCGCGGCTCACTTCTCTCCTTCGCCGTCACGGTCATGGACCGCCGAGACCACACCGCCACCCTGCGAATGCGCCTTCTCGACGACGGGGACGCCGAAGCGTGCGAGCAGCGCACGGAAGTCCTTCTGGTACAGAACCTTCACGTTCACCTCGGGGTGCAGCTCCTTGAGACGGCGCACCTTGCGGTTCTTCTTGGTGACGAGCTTCTGACTCATCGTCGTCAGCTCGATGTAGAGATCGAAGTCCGGCAGGTAGAAGTCGGGTGTGAACGAGACCACGACCCTCCCCTGCCCGTCCCACTCAAGCGGAAACGTCGTGGGCTCATACATCCAGCGGATACGGTAGTAGTCCAAGATCTCGGCCGCCACACGCTCGCTCGGATGCGCGAACGGTATCTGGTCGAGCGGCGGGTGCTCCGGCGTCGGGTCGACACCGCCTGGGCTGCGGATGTCTCCCTCGGCGGTCATGCGGCTTACGTGTAGTCCTCGAAGGCCTTGGCCAGCGAGCGCCGCAACAGGCGACCCTTCAGCTGGTCGGTAAGCCCCGAGAGCTCGTTGAGGGTCTCGGCGAGCCTGGCGCGGGTGTCAGGTGTGCGATGCCGGAACGCCGGCATCAGGATCTGCGAGAACAAGGCCGACTCCCGTGCCGCAAAGGTCTCGTACATGCGCAGATGCCTCGGCTCCACGCCGAAGCGGCGCAGATCCCATGCAGCATGGATGGCGATCACGTCGCCGCGGTCAACGCTCGCGATGCCGTCGGTGGTCGTGATCTCAACGATGTCGAACTCGGCGAGCTCACGGATGAACGATGCCGGCACGCCGATCTCGGCCGGGGCATCCTCGAGTGCAAGCGGGCCGCTGCCCGCGACCGCAGGACCCGGTGCCGTGGCGACCGCGCCTATCGACTGCGCCTCGGCAAGCTCGGCCGGGACGCGACCGCGATCGACCTCGGCGAGCTTGTCCTTGATGATGGCGAGCGGCAGGAAGTGGTCCCGCTGCAACCGCAAGATCATGTCGACACGAGAGACATCGGCCTGAGTGAACTTGCGGTAGCCGCCCTGGGTGCGCTCGGGAGAGATCAGCCCCTCTTCCTCGAGGAACCTCAGCTTCGAGATCGACAACTCCGGGTAGGTCGGCTGCAGTCGCTGGACGACCTCACCGATCGTGAGATAGTCGCGACTGCTCACGAGGCGCCTGCACCCGAGAAGTAGACCATCTGGAACGTGCCGATCTGTACGACGTCGCCGCTGGACAGCGCCGCGCGGTCCACGCACATCCCGTTCACGTACGTGCCGTTGAGCGATCCGAGATCGATCACCGAGAGTTCGCCCGCAGTGAGCTCGAAGCGCGCATGCGAGCGGGAGACCGTCATGTCGTTGAGGAAGATGTCGGCCTCGGGATCACGGCCGACCGTGAGGACCGGCTGCTCGATGAAGAAGCGCTCTCCGAGCTGGGGACCCTTGCTGACGACCAAAACGGGCCCCTCGACGACGTCCTCCTCGAGGCGGGCCGCACCGGCATCGACCGGCTGGAACGACGCAGTGGCCCCCGCGACGTCACAGCCACAGGCCGGGCACGTCGCGTCTTCGGCGGTCAGTTCACTTCCGCACTTCGGGCACTCTGTCACGGCAGCCATCTCCTCATCGGTCGGACAGTGGATGTGTCCGGCCGGGACGCAGGACGGGACCTACGGGGCCTGGAACGAGGCGCGGATCTCGGTCTCGAGGGCCTCGACGATCTCGGGGTTCTCGAGCACTTCGGCACGCTTCTCATCGTTGAGGCGGTTGCGCACGTAGGGATCCTCGATGACCTCCATGAGGCGCCGGCCGTTGTGCACCTCGCGGACGACGTACTCGATGACCCGCTCTTCGACGACGTCGGTCGCCATCTCGGTGAAGAACTTCTTCATGCGCTCGTTGATCGTGGTCACACGGCCTCCTTGGCTGCTGACTGCGGTCTGAAACACGGTCGCCTCGAGGGCGACTAGTCCTCGGATTCTGAGTCGGACGACGTCACGTCGTAACGACTGACCCCACGCAGGTCGTTGGCGAGGATGTCGATCAGCCGCTCCACGTCGTTGCCGCTGATGACGTCCTCACCCTGCTCGCGCTGGTCCTTGAGCCGCCGGACGAGCTCGGCTCGCAGGATGTCGATCTTCCCGTGAAGCACCCTGCGACGATACGAGGTCTTCTGCTCCTCGGCGTAGAGCTCATCGAGGAGTTCACGCAGCTCCTCGTTGCTCTTCGAGCCCAAGTCGAGCAGCGAATCATCGACGATGTTGAACTCCTGCTCCTCCACCTCTGGTGCCTCCCTGCACGAGTCGCTATCTCGGTGTTGATTGTACCGTAACCACGCCGTCTTTCTTCGCCCTGAACTTGAACTGTACCTTCAGGGTCTGACGACGACGTCACCGCGCAGGGTTTCGGCCACCCGGAGTTCCTCGGGGCTCAGCTCCCCCGGCACGAGCGTCTCGCCCGCGACCTCGGTGAAGCCGGCGACCGCAGCTTGCGTGATCTGCTCTCGGGTGGGCACGGGGTCGCACAACTGCTCGAGGGTTGCCGTCTTGGCCTGCAGACGGCGCGACTGCTCGTCGGAGAGGGCGAAGACGGCGGCCTCCCGCGCGGGGTCGCGCTTGATGGTGAACGATCCGTGCTGCAAGACGGTCGAACCGTGCCATACCTGCGCGCTGCCGGACAGCTTCGCCGTACCCGCGGACAGATCGGCGCGAGTGTTCTGCAGGTAGCACGCTGCCGTGCGGCGGTCGCCGGAGTCACCCGGCGTCACCGCGGCGTTCACACCCAACAGGCCGTAGGCGATGGTGAGCGCGCGGCACAGATGGCGGTAGGACGCCGCGACGCCTCGCGGTACGCCGTCGGCGACGCGGCCGATCACGGCGTAGGTGACCTCGTCATCGTGGAGCACCCCGCGCCCGCCGGTGAAGCGGCGGACGACGTCGACACCGAAGCGGTCACACGCGTCCAGTTCGATCGAGGAGACGTCCTGGAAGCGCCCCAGCGTGATCGTGGGGCGCTTCCAGGCGTAGATACGGACGGTGGGCGGTGCTTCGCCCGCCTCGACCGCGAGCTGGATCGCGCGGTCGTAGACCATGTTCTCGACTCCGTCGGTCGGCCCGTCGAGCAGCAGCCTCCAGCCGGAGCTCATCTGCCTCTACTCCCCGCTCGGCTGCCAGCGCAGATCGGGGTTACGCGCCGCTCCCGCCTCATCGAGGCGCCTGACCGGGGTCGTGTACGGCGCTCCCTTCACGAGGTCGGGCTGCTCGGCGGCCTCCTCGGCGATGGCGAGCATCGCGTCGGCGAACGCGTCGAGGGCGGCCAGCGGCTCGGTCTCGGTCGGCTCGATCATGAGCGCCTCTTCGACCAGCAGCGGGAAGTAGACCGTCGGCGGATGGAACCCGTAGTCGAGCAGACGCTTGGCGATATCGAGGGTGCGCACTCCGCCGGCGCTCTTCTGCCGGGCGCCGGACAGCACGAACTCGTGCATGCAGGTCCGGTCGTACGGCAGGTCGAAGGCGCCCTTGAGCCGCTCCTTGAGGTAGTTGGCCGACAAGACCGCCTGCTCGGAGACCTCCTTGAGCCCCTCGCCGCCGACCGCACGGACGTAGGCGTACGCCCGCACGAGGACGCCGAAGTTGCCGTAGAAGCTGCGAACCCGACCGATGGAGTGCTCGGGCGAGAACACCGCGGGCGAGCCGTCTGAACCGCGCGCGACCATCGGCCCCGGCAGGTAGGTGCCGAGCTCCTCGGTCACGCAGACCGGACCGGCACCCGGACCTCCGCCGCCGTGCGGCGTCGAGAAGGTCTTGTGCAGGTTGATGTGCAGCGCGTCGAAGCCCATGTCGCCCGGCCGCGCCTTGCCCATGATCGCGTTGAGGTTCGCACCGTCGCAGTAGGCATAAGCGCCGACCGCATGCACGGCTTCGGTGATCTCGAGGATGCGCGGATCGAACAGACCGAGCGTGTTGGGGTTGGTGAGCATGAAGGCAGCGACATCGGTGTCGAGGACTTCCTTGAGCCGATCGACATCGACCAGGCCGTTCTCGTCGCTGGCGATGGTCACCGTCTCGTAGCCGCACATGGTCACGGTCGCCGGGTTGGTCCCGTGCGCGGTGTCCGGGATGACGACGCGCTTGCGGGCATCGCCGCGAGCGGTGTGTGCGGCACGGAAGACCATCAGTGCCGTCAGCTCGCCATGGGCGCCTGCCGCCGGCTGGAGGCTCACCGCGGGCAACCCGCTCACCTCACCGAGGGCCTCGGCGAGGCCGGCCATCAGCTCGATCGCCCCGCCGGCTGTCGCAAGCGGCTGATATGGATGCAAGCCGGCGAAGCCCTCGAGACGGCACGCGTCCTCATGGATGCGCGGGTTGTACTTCATCGTGCAGCTGCCGAGCGGGTAGAAGCCCGAGTCCACCCCGAAGTTCATCTCGGCAAGGTGCGCGTAGTGCCGCATGATCTCGAGCTCGGTCACGTGCGGCAGCACGGGCGCTTCTCGGCGCACAGCCCCGCCAAGGACGGCATCGAGGTCGACGTCGGGCACGTCGGTGGCGGGTGCCAAGACGCACGCCGACTCCGGGGCTCCAAGCTCGAAGATGGACTCGCGCGGACCCGGGACGGGCGCGCTCGGCGGCGTATGGGCGAGTTTCTGGCTCACAGGGACCTCACCTCCGCCACGAACGCGTCGAGCTGAGCCCGGGTGCGCTTCTCGGTGACAGCGAACAGCACGACGTCGCGATCGCCGAGCAACCCGGTCGGCCACTCGGCATCGACCTCGCTCGCGAGCACGCCCGCGAGGTAGCCGCGCTCGAGCAGCGCGTCGCGCATGGCCTCCGCGTCGCCTTCGTAGCGAAGGGCGAACTCGTAGCCGAACGGCGCATCGAACACGCGTGTGAACTTGCCGGTGGCGATGAGGGCGTCGTGCAGGTAGTGCGCCTTGGCGACACACGCACGCGCCACACCCGCGAGCCCCTCACGACCCAGGGCACTCAGGTACACGCCGGCGGCCAGTGCGTTGAGGGCGTGGTTCGAGCAGATGTTGGAGGTCGCCTTCTCGCGCCGGATGTGCTGCTCGCGCGTGGACAGGGTCAGCACATAGGCCGCGTTGCCGTCCACGTCGGTCGTGCGCCCCACGAGGCGCCCGGGCATCTGGCGGATGTGCGCCTGTCGGCACGCGAAGAAGCCAAGACCGGGACCGCCGAAGCTCATGGCGTTTCCGAGCGGCTGCCCCTCCCCGACCACGATGTCGGCGCCGAACTCACTCGGCGGGGCCATCACACCGAGCAGGATCGGGTTGGTCGCCACGACCAGCAGCGCGCCTGCGGCGTGGGCCGCGTCAGCGATCGCCTGGAGCTGCTCGAGCGAGCCGAAGAAGTTCGGAGACTGGACGAGTACCGCGGCGATGTCGCCGCCGGACAGCACGTCTTCCAGGCCGTGGCCTGCAAGTTCGCCGTGCCCCGCGAGCAGCATCGTGCCGCTCGCGTCGTCGGCGGCCGGATACCCGGCGACCGAGAAGGTGCCCGCCTCGACGTACGTCTGGAGCGTGTGCTGCCACTCCGGATGGACCGTTGGGGCGCACACGACACGGCTGCGACGCGTCACGCGGCAGGCCATCATCGCAGCCTCGACGAAGGCGGTCGCCCCGTCGTACATGCTGGCGTTGGCCACATCCATGCCGGTGAGCGCGCAGATCATGGACTGGTACTCGTAGATGGCCTGCAGCGTGCCCTGGCTCACCTCGGGCTGATACGGCGTGTAGGCGGTGAAGAACTCCGGCTTCGACACGACGTGATCGACGACGCTCGGGATGTAGTGGTCGTAGCATCCCGCGCCGGCGAAGGACACGAGGCCGGTGGCCGGGGTGTTGGCCCCCGCCAGCGACCGGAGGTGGCCCGCCAGGTCGATCTCGCTCATGCCCTCGGCGATGTCGAGAGGACGCCCGAGCCTGGCGTCGGACGGCACGTCTGCGAACAGGTCGTCGACCTCGGAAACGCCAACAGCGCGAAGCATGGCTTCGCGCTGCTCGCACGTGATCGGTATATGCCGCATGCGGCCTAGCCCTCGGTCACGAAGGTATCGTAGTCCTCGGCGGCCATGAGGGCGTCGATCTCGCTTGCATCTGCGAGCTTGACCTTGATCATCCAGCCCTCGCCGTGGGGATCGGCGTTGACGGTCTCGGGCGAGTCCGACAGCGAGTCGTTCACGGCGACGATCTCGCCGGTAACGGGCGCGTAGAGCTCGGACACGGACTTGACCGACTCGATCTCGCCGAAGGTGTCGCCGGCGGTGATGGCGTCGCCCTCAGAGGGCAGGTCGACGTAGACGACCTCGCCGAGCTGGTCCTGGGCGAAGTGCGAGATACCGATGGTCGCGGTATCGCCCTCGACGACGACCCACTCGTGCTCTTCGGAGTACTTACGGTCGCTGGGGTGTCCCATAGATGCGGCGCTCCTTTTCGATCCCGGTGCCGAAGGGCCGGACTACAGGCCCGTCAGCGATGTCGACGTGACGAACGGCGGCTTCACAACCGTGGCCGAGGCGGTCTTCTTGCGTATCTCCACGGTGAGTTCCGTGCCCGGCTCAGCGAGCGCGAACGGTACGTATGCCGTGGCTATACCCGTCTCGAGCGTCGGCGAGAAGGTGCCGCTCGCTACCTTACCCACGACCTCGCCCCCATGCAACACGGAGTAGCCATGCCGAGGGATGCCACCCTCGACGAGCAGGTGTACGAGCCGCTTTTCGGGACCCGCCGCCCGGATCGCCGCGACGGCGTCCGCACCGACGTAACCGGTCTTCGCTGCGGGGCACACCCAGCCGAGACCGGCCGAGATCGGATCGATGTTGCGGTCCATGTCGCTGCCGTAGAGGTGGTAACCCATTTCAAGTCGCAGCGTGTCTCTTGCCCCGAGTCCACACGGCGTGACCTCGGGAAACGACAGGAGCACTCGCCACACCGCAGGAGCGTCGGATGCACGGCAGACGATCTCGACGCCGTCCTCACCCGTGTAGCCGGTCCGTGCCACGAGGCATGGCACCGAGGAGTCGAGCACGGCCTCTTTGATGGTGAAGCGTGCGGGCGGCTCCCAGCCGGCGTCGGCCAGCTCGCCGAGTATCCGCAGCGCCTCAGGGCCCTGCAGCGCGATCAGGCCCGTGCGGTCTGACTCGTCAACGATCTCGATATCGTCCGGTGCGTGGTCGACGAGCCACCCGAAATCGACGGCACGGTTCGACGCGTTCGCGATGATGAGGTACTCGAGGTCACCGGAGTGGTAGACGATCAGGTCGTCGATGATGCGACCTTCGTCGTCGAGCAGCAGCGTGTACTGCGCCTGCCCGATCTCGGGGATGCGATGCAGGTCGTTGCTGAGCATGCTCTGCAGGAAGTCGAAGGCGCCGAATCCGAACACGCGGAACTCCGCCATGTGACACACGTCGAAGACACCGGCCGACGAACGCACCGCGCGGTGCTCCTCGACGATGCCCGCATACTGCACCGGCATCTCGAAGCCGGCGAAATCCACCATCCTGCCGCCGAGTGCGATGTGCTCGTCGTACAGCGGTGTCCTCACAAGTCCCTCGCTCATCGAATTCCTTCCGGTTCGTACTGCTACGGATCAGCAAGCGATCGCACTCTACTCGGCACCCGTCAGGCGCCTCCAGCCGCGTACGATCGCGATTCCCACCTTCTGCACCGGGTTCGGCTCGGCGACGTCCTCAGTGGCCACGAGCGGCACGGTCGCAATGACCTCACCTCGCTGGGTGAACGTGGCGACGCCGATGCGCTCGCCCTTCTTGACCGGCGCATCGACGGTGGTCATGGTAACCGTTCGGGTGATGGGACCGAGCACGTCGAGCACGGGGATCCGCGCGTCCTCGTTCACGGCCGCCGGCACCGTCAGGTCGAGATAGTCGGTGACCGGAGACTCGCCGATGATCGTGCCCGTGGAGGCCAACTGCTGCGGACGGTAGTGCGCGAAACCCCAGTCCAACAGCTCGCGCGCGTCGCGGAACCGTTGCAGCTCGCCCTTGGTGCCAAGGATGACGGCATACAGCGCCACGCCGTCCCGCTCGGCCGAATCGATGACGCAGTAGCCCGCGTCGTCGGTGAAGCCGGTCTTGATTCCGCTCACTCCCCGGTAGTTCCCGATGAGCAGATTCGTGTTCTCCAGCGTCTCGGTGCGGCCGTCGACCTTGATCTTGACCTCTTTGGCGCCGACGATGCGCCGGAACTCCGGGTTGGCCATCGCGTAGCGCGCAAGCACCGACAGGTCGCTCGCGGTGGTGCGATGGCCGGGTTCATCGAGTCCGTGGGCGTTGGCGAACCGCGTGTTTGTCAGTCCGAGCTCGGCCGCCTTGGCGTTCATCTTGGCAACGAACGCGTCTTCGCTGCCGGCGACGTGCTCGGCTACGGCGATCGCAGCATCGTTGCCGGACTTGACCAGCAATGCTGCGAGGAGGTCTCGCATCGTTAGTGTGTCGCCGGGCTTCAGGTACGCCGTCGACTCGCCGACGAACGAAGAAGACCGCGGCACCTCGACCTTCTCGTCGAGATCGCTCTCCTCGAGCGCGACGACCGCGGTCATGATCTTGGTGATGCTGGCCATGGCGCGCTTCTGATCGGCTTTGCGCGACCACAAGATCGCCCCATCACCGCTGGCAAGCAGTCCCGCTTTGGCAGTGACCTCGGGCATCGCCTGCTGCGGGATGTCGAGTTCGCCGGGCGTGAAGCCCTTGACCAGGTCACCGCTCGCGCCTGCTGCGACAACCGGCGATCCGACGACCGTGGCAGCAGCCGAACCCGTGGCCAGAACGAGCACCAGCGCCAGTTGCAGCCCACGCTTGACCGCGGCGCCGGTAAGGCCGATATAGATGGTAGGACCCGACAGCGGTTTGACGCCACCCGACGGCGACGTCACCCGGTCGGACTCCAGAGGGTGTTGATTGGCGGGGATGATTCGCATGGTCCCTAGCGGTCGTTCATGGTCAGGGGCGTGCGCCCGTTCGGGCACTCCTAACGAGGAGTATGCCATGTACTCCCAGGCGGCCCCGCGCCTTGCACCACGCCGATGACAAGAGGTAACGGAGGGCAGATGCGCTACAACAGGTTCGAGCAGGTCGTGCTGCTGGTAGGTGCGGCCGCATTCCTCGGGTCCCTCGGCATCGCGCTTGTCGGCGGCGGGACGCACGCCTCCGAGATCGTGGCTCAGGTCCTGCTCCTGCTGACCCTCGCCGTCGCGGTCCACTGGGGGGCGCGCGGAGGGCTGATCGCTGCGGTCGTCGCAAGCGCGGTCTACCTCGCGTTCTGGATCCCCGCTCTCCCTGAGGGCCCCGTCCCGCCTGCTGCCCTTCTCGTCTTGGTGTCGCGCCTCGTGGCCTTCGGCCTCGTCGGAGTCGTCGGCGGCGAGCTCTGCGGTCGGCTGAAGTACGCGCTGGCGAAGGTGGAGGGGCAGTCAGCTGTCGACGACTGGAGCCGCGTCTACAACCAGCGCTACGTGCATGGAGCCCTCGTGCAGGCAAAGGGCCGTTTCGACCGCTACGGCGAGCCGGTATCACTGGTCGAGGTAAAGCTCTCGTCCTCGCTCCTCGCGGGCATGCGCCCAGGTCGTCAGCGCTCGCTCATCCGCGCAGTGGCGGACGGCATCCGCGCCGACGTGCGGATGGTCGACGATGTCGGACGCCTCGATGACGGCCGCTTCGTCGTGATGCTTCCGCACACCCCACCCGAGGGTGGGCGCGTCGTGGTAGAGCGCCTGGCAGGCGTGGTGCGGCGCACGACCGGCGCAAGCGCCGACGCGGTCAGCCTGCGGTGCATCGGACTACCCGGGGACGAGCCCGCGTTCGACGGCCTCCTGAGCGCGATTGCGCCGGCCGAGGATCAGGAAGCGGCCTCCGAGGAGTAGAGGTCCGCCGGCCCCAAGACACGGAAGCCCAAGGCCACGAGCGCACCCTCGGCAGCAGGGTCGTCGACCCGTAGCACGTCTACGGCCGAGTCGGTTCCCGGCTCCTCGAACGCGTAGGCGTACTCCACGTTGAAGCCACCGGCATCCAGAGCCTCAAGAAGGTCGGCAAGCCCTCCCGGGCGGTCCGGTATCTCGACGGCGAGCACGCGCGTCACCGACGCACTGAACCCCTTCTCCTCCAGCAGCGACTTGGCGCGCGAGGGGTTGTCACACACGATCCGGACGACTCCGAAGTCACTCGTGTCGGCCACGACGAGCGCATGCATATCGATTCCGGCGTCGCCGAGCGTGCGGGCGAGCTCGGCCAGCCGGCCGGACTTGTTCTCTAGGAACACCGATACCTGCTCGATCATCGATCTCACGCTCCCGTCTGGTCGCGCAGGTCCACGACCCGCTTGGCCTTGCCCTCTGAGCGGGCGATGGACTTGGGTTCGACCAACTTGACCGCGATCGAGACGGCGAGCGCCGACTCGATCTCACCCTTCACGGTGCGCTGAAGCCTCTCCAGCTCCTTCACCTCGTCGAACTCGAAGTCCGGTGAGACCTCGACATGCACCTCGACGTGGTCCATGGAGCCGGACTTGGTGAGTACGACCTGGTAGTGCGGTGCGACCTTCGGGATGCCGACGAGCACCTGCTCGATCTGGCTCGGGTAGACGTTGACACCGCGCACGATGAGCATGTCGTCGGTGCGGCCGGTGACACGCTCGATGCGGCGGAACGTCCTGCCGCATGCGCAGGTCTCGGGGATGATGCGGCTGATGTCGCGGGTGCGGTACCGGACCACCGGAATACCCTCTTTGGTCAGAGTCGTGAACACGACCTCGCCGACCTCACCATCGGGCAGCGGCTGCAACGTCTCCGTGTCGATGATCTCCACGAGGAAATGGTCCTCGAAGACGTGCAGGCCGTCTTGGTGGACGCACTCGCTCGCGACACCCGGGCCCATGACCTCGGACAGGCCATAGATGTCGATCGCCTTGAGGCCGAGGGCGTCTTCGATCTGCCGCCGCATGCTCTCGCTCCACGGTTCAGCGCCGAAGACGCCGACGCGCACCGGAAGCGTCTTGGGGTCGATGCCCATCTCGGCGGCGGTCTCGGCGATCAGCAGCGCGTAGCTCGGCGTGCACGCCAGTACCGTGGTTCCGAAGTCCTTGAGGATCTGCACCTGGCGCTTGGTGTTGCCGCCCGACACCGGGACCGTCAGTGCGCCCAGGCGCTCGGAGCCGTAGTGAGCGCCAAGCCCACCGGTGAACAGGCCGTAGCCGTAGGTGACCTGGACGACGTCTTCGGGGGTGGCGCCGGCGCAGGCGAAGGTCCGCGCCATCAGGTCGGCCCAGCGGTCGATGTCGCCCTTGGTGTATCCGACGACGGTTACCTGCCCGGTCGTGCCCGACGACGAGTGGACACGGACGATGTCTCGCAACGGAGCTGCGAAGAAGCCGTAGGGATACGCTGCGCGCAGGTCGTCTTTGACCGTGAACGGCACGCGCGCCAGATCCGCGAGACTCTCGACGGACCGGGGGTCGAAGCCGGCCTCGTCGTACTTCTCACGATACGCCGCGACGTTCTCGTAGACGCGTACGAGCAGGCTCTTGAGACGCTCGAGCTGCAGCGCTTCGAGCTGCTCGCGGGGCATGGTCTCCAGCTCGGGTTGGTACACGGCCTCTCCCCTCGGAATCGCGATTCCCAGGCCGCCTCGCCGAGCGGGCTACGGGGTCTGGGTCGTCGGCTTCGACGTCGGCTTGGGCTTGGTGCCGACGCGCACCACTTCGGTCTTGGGCTTGTAGTTCGAGACGAACGTATCCGTCCGTACCACCTTACCGTCTTTCTCCACGATGCGCTCCACCTTGATGGAGCGACCGCTGATGCCGCCATCCTCGACGATCTTGGTCCCGACGTACATCGAGGGGTCCTTGATCGTCTCGGTCGGATACTTGCGGTCGTTGTACCAGCTACCCGTCTTCGAGGTGACCTTGTAGCCGGGGTCGGTGCCGTACAGCGAGATCGTGATCGACGACGACGAGTAGGAGACCGAGATCAGCACCCAGTCCTTGGTGTCGTTCTTGAACTTGAGATCGGGACCGCCCCACGACACGGTGGCGTCGCGGCCCTTGGGGTAGTGCGAGATGTAGAACGAGTGGTTGCGGCGCTGGACCACCGGCAGGCCGGACTCGAACACGGCGTTGAACAGTGTCGTGCCGACCTGGCAGATGCCGCCACCCAGCTGCGGCACGAGCTTGCCGTTGACGATGGCGTTGGCCTCCCGGTAGCCGGCAGCGGCCGTGCGCTCCCCGACCGTCCCGTTGAACGAGAACGTCTCGCCTGGAGCCAGCAGCGTCCCGTCGAGCTTGTCGCCGAGCAGGTGGATGTTGTTCACGCGCGGAGCGTTACCGGACTCGTAGGTCGTGGTGTACGTCGAGATGCGCTCCTCGACCCCCATGGCCCGCGCCTTCTCGGTGGTCAGCTCCGGTTGCGTGGTGTGCGTGCGCAGTTCGACGCTCCGAGAACCCTCAGGCGTCGCGAGGCTGCCCGTCAGGCCCAAGGCCAGCGACTCGATGTCGGGACCGATGCCGGTCTGCGACGGGATGATGGTGACCCGCCCGGCTGCAGTCTTGAAGCGGGCATCCTTGGCGGGCCTTCCGACGCCCGTGCCCACGGCGGGCAGGATGTCCTTGGCGGCGGCCTTCGCCGAGATGTACGGAATCAAGTAGACGGAGTCGCTCGCTCCGACAGACGCGGAAGCGGACGCGGCAGGCGCCGTCGACGAGGACTCCTCGGCATCCTCCTCGCCCTCCGCAGGCTCGTCGCTGCGACGGAACGCCACCCACGACGCGACTTCGGCGGGCTTGAAGGTCCACTTCTTCTTGTCGTAGGTGACCGTGACCGGGTCGGCGATCATGCGCTTGGCGATCGCTGCGGCCTGCTCGGCCTCCTGGGCGCTCACGCCGGGGGCGGCCACGGCGACGGGCGCCTCGATCCGACGCTTGGCCGAGGTGTAGCCGGCGACGATGGCCGCCGCGGCACGCTCGCGCACGAGCCCGATTCCATCGGCCGGCGGCTCGACGGAGATCTCGGTGCCGTCGACCACGACCTTCGCGTCAACAGGGGCGACATCGGTGCCCTTCGCGATGACCGACAACGTCTCGTCCATCAGGACCGGGTCGGAGGTGGCCACCGGCACGACGTCGACGCCCCCGAACCAGGCGCCCATGCGCCCGCCGAGATATCCGGAGACGCCACCCGCGCGACCGACCGCCATGGCGCGCTCGATCGTTGCCGGATAGTCGAAGCCCAGGCCCACCTTGGACGCGGGAATCTCCCAGGTCTTGTCGCGGTGGTACACGACCACCGGCTCTTCGGCGGCACCGGGCAACCGGGCCTCGAGAAGCACTGCGGCGCGCTTCGGTGTCAGACCACCCACCTCGACACCTGCGACGGTAACGCCCGGGTGGATCCTGCCGGCGCTGAAGGCGACCTCGGCGAGCACGAGCAGCAGGAGCACGCCGGCGAGGGCGCCGAGCCAGATCCAGACCGTACGCGAGCGTGACGAGGCCTTGCGCTGTGCTGCGCGCTCGGCTCGCCTCTCGGCCCAGTCCACGTTCGGGCTGTCGGTGTCTGATACTTCGGTCACCTGGGTGTCCGCCCCTTCACGCCGCTCTCAGATACATCACGAACCGGGCGCGCGACTCATCGCGTCCGGTCCTCGGTCATGTTCGCACGGGAACGCGTCGCTCATGTGAGAGCGTCACACTGCCGTTACGCTGGCATTCCTTTGGGCAAGAGCAAGCCGCGCGCCACCCTCACCGGCCGGCGATCGCGTCTTCGACGACGTCACGCCACCTTGCGACACGCGCACGCGCAGCCTCGTCGTTGGGCCCTTCGGCCCAGACCGTGACCATGGGCTCGCTCGAATCGGGCACGACCAGTGCCCAGCCGTCCGGGTACAGTACCCGCACGCCTTCGGTGAGGTCTGTGTCGTGATCAGCGCTGGCCTCGGTCACCACACGCATGACCGCGCCCTTGCGGTCGATCGGGCAGAAGACCGCCTGCTCGTAGAGGTGATACTCCGGCAAGCCGCTCACCACGTCGGCGAGCGAGAGCCCGGCGGTGTCGAGCATGCGCACCAGCATTCCTACCGACAGTACGCCGTCGTAGGCCGGGAAGAAGTCGCCGAAGATGAACCCTCCGGAAGCCGACCCCGCCAACGCGGCGCGCCCGTCGAGCACCGCTTGCGCCAGCGCGCGCCGGGACCGTCCCGGCCGGATCACGGCGCGGCCGTAGCGCGCCGCAATCACCTCGACAGCTTGCGATGACGTCAGGGGTACTGCGATGGCCCCCTCGACGGAGGCACGGGTGCGGCACCACAGGTCGACCAGTGCGTGAAGCGCCGTCTCGCCGTCGAGCATGGCTCCGACGCCCGTCATCAACCGGACGCGCTCGGCACCCCGGTCGAACATGACGCCAAGATCCGCGCCGAACAGCTCGACGCTGCGCGCAAGCTGCTCGACGGCCTCGGCAGTGACCTCGCCGCAGTTCGGCGACGAATCGACGTCGACGACCGGATTGAGCGCGATGACGTTGAGGTGCCAGTGGTGCCCGACGAGCGGAAGCGACAACGATGCTGCACCGCACCCCATGTCGACTACGACCTTGCGCCACCCGTCGGTCAGCTCAGCCTCTTCGACGGCGTCCTCGAGGGCAGCCGTGTAGTACTCGAGCGGACGGGGCGGGTAGATGATCTCCCCCACCTCATCGAAGAACGCGCGACGGTACTCGCCCCGGAAGTACAAGCGCTCGATCTTCTTCTGGTCGGCCGGTGACAGGTCGAGGCCGTGACGGTCGAAGAAGCGGATCTCAAGCGACTGCGGGTCCTCGGCCGAAGCGGCGATATGCATTCCGCCCACGCAGCGAGTCTTCTGCGTGGTGAAGCGGCTCACCGAAGGCGAGGCGACCCGCAGATCGCGAACGTGGATTCCCGAGGCGTTGAGCCCGGCGATGATGGCGCGTTTGACCATGCGCGCCGCACGGGAGTTGTCGCGCGAGACTACCACGTGCCCGCTCTTGGGCAAGGTGGAACCGTACGCCTCGGCGAGCTTGACCGCGAGCTCGACGGTGATGTCGATGCCCACAAGCCCCGTGATGCCGGCCTCGCCGAACAGCGCCCGCGATCCCGTGGACTCCCAGATGATCGAGCTGGTGACCGTCGCAGCCGGCTCGATGCGCTTGTATGGGAAGACCTGAACGTCGGCGGTGACGTGCGCACCCTGTCCGACGACCGACTCGTTGCCGATCACCGCACCCACGTCGACCACGGCACGCGCCCGCACATCCACGTGCCGGCACAACAAGGCGCCGGAGACCGTCGCCTGCTTCCCGATGAACGTCGAGTCCCAGATGACGCTGTGGCTGACGCGCGCGTCCGCGCCGACGATGCAGTTGTCTCCGAGTACCGTGTGGTCACCGATCACTGCGCCCGCTCTGACCTTGGTGTTCTCACCGATGACGACCTTGTCGCCCAGTGTCGCCCCCGCTTCGACCGATGCGGTCTCCGCGACCCACACACCGTCGCGGGTCTTGACGCCGGGCACGAAGATCATGGCATGGCCGTCGAGGACGTCACGGTGCACCTGCAGGTAGCTCTCCCGGCTGCCCACGTCACACCAGTAGCCGTCGACCGCGACGCCGTACAGCGGGTGCCCCGCCTCCATGAGCTTGGGGAACAAGTCGCCCGAAAAGTCGTAAGGTCCATCGGGTATCTCGGCGAGCACCCACGGATCGATGACGTAGATGCCCGTGTTGATCTGGTCCGAGAAGACCTGGCCCCACGACGGCTTCTCGAGGAAGCGCTCGACGCGCCCGTCCTCACCCGTGATGACGACTCCGAACTCCAAGGGGTCGTCGACGCGCTTTAGGGCGATCGTGACCGGACCGTCGTGCGAGCGGTGGTAGTCGATGATGTGGCTCAGGTCGAAGTCGGTGAGCGCGTCTCCCGAGATCACGATGAATGGCTCGTCGTCGGGCAGCAGCGCAGCAGCGTTCTTGACGGAACCCGCTGTCCCCAGCGGCGTCTCCTCGATGGCGTACTCGAGCCGCATCCCCCACTCGTCGCCGTCGCCGAAGTAGTCCTGGATCACCTGCGGCATGAACGCCAGAGTCGCCACGGCCTCATCAATGCCGTGGTGCTTCACCAGGCCGAGTATGTGCTCCATCACCGGGATGTTGACTATCGGGACCATCGGTTTGGGCAACAGCGAGGTCAGCGGTCGCAATCGGGTGCCCTCGCCGCCCGCCATGATCACGGCCTTCATGTCACGACCCCCCTTCGGTTCACTGCGCGACTGCCTTCGCGCGCACTGCGCGCATCCTGGCACGTCCCAACTGGGTGTAGATGACGGCGGTGATGACCGATGTCACGACCCCCGCGTAGACGAACCACATCCAGATCGCGACCGGCTCGCTCCCCCACCCCGGCAGCGCAGGCGACTCGATCACGCCGAGACCGGGCACGAGCGGCCAGTTCAGGATCAGGCCCGAGAAGCCCGCAAGCAGCAGCATCGTGGTCGCCTTGCCGATGTAGACGACGTCGATCCGGCCCGCGCGGTGACGGGCCAGGTACGACGCTCCGCCGAGCAGATACAGGTCCCTGCACACGAGCAGCAGCAGAATCCACAACGGTACCCGGTCCTCGAGGTAGAGGCCGAGCACGCCCGAGGCGATGAGCGCTCGGTCAACGATGGGGTCGATCGCCTTGCCGATCTCGGTGACCGTGCCGGTCCGTCGCGCTATCTGCCCGTCGAGCCAGTCGGTGGACGCCGCCAGTGCGAACAGCACGAAGGCCACGACGTCGTTTTCGCCGGTCAGGAACACCATGAAGAAGAACGGCACGAGCAGGAGGCGAACCATCGTGATGATGTTTGCCACGGTGTAGATGTCGTGACTGTGGTCCTCGGGAGTAGGTGGGCCGGACGGGCTGGGCTCGGCGTGCTCCTCTACCACCACTTCCTCCTCCTGAAGAACCAGACCATGAATGCTGCGATGGCGATCATCGACGCGTTGATGGCCCAGAACGACCACGGGGCCAAGACGGGCGGCCACATCCCTGTGACCACGTTCATTCCGTAGATACCCGAGATGAGCGTGAGCGGCATGAAGATGGTCGCGAAGATGGTGAGCACCTTCATGATCTCGTTCATGCGATTCGACTGTGAGGACAGGTAGATGTCCATAGCGGCCGCCGCGACCTCTCGTGCGGTCTCGATCGAGTCCTCGACGCGCGCAAGGTGATCGCCCACGTCTTGCATGTAGCGGTATGCCTCTTCGTCGACTAACTCGCGCTCACGGGCGAGCCCGCGGATGATGTCACGCTCCGGACCGACGATCCTGTGCAGCTTGACCAGCCGCCGCCTGATCCCGTACAGGTCCTCGAGTTCATCGGGCGTCGGATTCGCCAGCAACACGTCCTCGATCTCCTCGAGCTCGTCGGAGAGCGTGTCGACCACCTCGAGGTGCGCATCGACCAGCCGGTCGATGATCGCGTGCAGCGTGAAGTCGACGCCCAGCACCATGATCTCGTCTGCCCGGGCCGCGACATCGTCGACAGCCGGCAGCCGGTCGCGGTGGATGGTCACGAGGAAATCGCGGCCGAGAAACACGTCGAGCTCGTGGGTGGGCACGTCATCGCCGTCAGGCTTGCACGGGGCGAGCCAGATCAAGAAGATCGAGTCGTCGTAGTTGTCGATCTTGGGACGCTGAGGGAAATGCAGGCAGTCCTCGATCGCCAGCGGATGAAGCGCGAAGGGCTCCGCGAGCAACTTGAGTGTCGCCTCGTCCGGCCCGCACACGTCGACCCAGACACACCCACTCGCCCTGCCCTCGGCCACGTCATCGATACCGCCGAGCCTCGCGGCACCATCCACGAGCCACCGAACCTCTACCTGCGCCACTTCCACCTCGCTCGCTCCAAAGGGACTCGCCAAGCCGCGCGTGCGATCGCGCGGCCACGGCATGACACTGTGTTGATGCCCAGCGCGCCTGCACGTCACGCGTCCGTGGGTGTATCGTTCGCGGTTGCGACGTGCGACGACCTTCTGTCGCGCATGACCACCACGAGGACCGGACGCGTGAGCGATGGCATACCTGCTCGGCTGTGAGAACGTCAGTGTCGAATACCCCACCAAGCGGGTGTTCGACTCGCTCACGCTCGGGATCGAGTCCGGCGACCGGATCGGCATCGTCGGCACCAACGGCGACGGCAAGTCCACGCTGCTCGGACTGCTCGACGGGAGCGTCGAGGCCGACTCGGGCCGCGTCCTCAAGCGCACCGGGATCCACGTGACCACGCTGCGACAGACCGACGCGCTCGACCCCGGAGCCACAGTGGAGCACGCGGTGGTCGGCGCGGTCGAGCGCTACACCTGGGCCTCAGACGCCCGCGTCCGGTCGATCATCACGGGGCTTCTCGGCGGCTTTGCGCTCGACCGCAAGGTCGGCGAGCTGTCGGGCGGTCAGCGGCGGCGGGTTGACCTCGCACGGGCACTGGTGACCCCCGCCGACATCCTGTTGCTCGACGAGCCCACCAACCACCTCGACGTCCACGCGATCTCGTGGCTGGCGCAGCACCTCGACGAGCGGTGGCGCACCAAGACAGGGGCGCTGCTGGTCGTCACACACGACCGCTGGTTCCTCGACGAGGTGTGCACGCGCACGTGGGAGGTCCACGACGGCCGGGTCGACGCGTACGACGGAGGCTACTCGGCGTACGTGCTACAGCGAGTCGAGCGGGCGGCGGCCGCTGCGGCCGCGGAGCGCAAGCGCCAGAACCTGCTGCGCAAAGAGCTCGCCTGGCTGTCCCGGGGACCGCAGGCCCGCACCACCAAACCCAAGTTCCGCATCGATGCCGCACAAGCACTCATCGCCGACGAACCGCCCGTGCGCGACTCCATCGAGCTCAAGCGCTCGGCGATGTCGCGACTGGGCAAGCAGGTCGTCGATCTGACCGACGTGACCGTCTCGAGGGGCGACGCGACCGTCATCGACGACGTCACGTGGCACATCGGTCCGGGCGACCGCTTCGGCATCGTCGGGGCCAACGGCACGGGCAAGACGACGCTCATCGACACGGTGACCGGTGCGATCGAACCTGACCGCGGCACCGTGCGCATCGGCAAGACGGTGAAGTTCGCGATCCTGTCGCAACGGCTGGGAGAGCTCGAGCAGCTCGGTGACTCCCGCGTCCGCGAGGTGCTCGCGCGCCAGAAGAGCTCCTACGTCATCGACGGCAAGGCCCTCAGCCCCTCGCAGCTGCTCGAGCGTCTCGGGTTCTCATCCGCCCAGCTCTCGGGCTACGTCCGCGACCTGTCGGGCGGACAGAAGCGCAGACTGCAGCTGATGCTGATCCTGCTCGACCAGCCCAACGTGCTGATCCTCGACGAGCCGGACAACGACCTCGACATCGACATGCTCGCCGCCGTCGAGGACCTGCTCGACTCGTGGCCCGGGACGCTTCTGCTCATCACGCACGACCGCTACCTCATGGAGCACGTGACCGACCACCAGTTCGCCTTGATCGACGGCCGTGTCCGGCACCTGCCCGGCGGCGTGGACGAGTACCTGCGCCTCACCGATGCCGCAGCCAGCCGCGCCGGTGGGTCGGCCGAGTCCGCCGAGGTCGCACCTGCGGCGGCTGCGCCGGCGACCACCGCCGATCCGTCACTGACGCGTGCCGAGGAGTACGAGCTGCGCAAGAAGATCGCCTCGGCCGAGCGCAAGATCGACACCCAGGCGTCCCGCGTCGAGGTCATCCGCGCCGAGCTGTCCGATACCGACCCGTGCGACTACGCAGCGCTGATCGACTGCCAAGCTCGGCTCACCGAAGCGGAGGGCCGGCTCGCGGATCTCGAGAACGAGTGGGTCGAACTCTCGGAGCGGCTGCCGGGCGCCTGAGGCCCGCCACCCGACCTCAGCCAGCCACGCCACCCAGGCCTCACGAGGCGGGTATCTACATCGTGTAACGGTCCCGCAAGCTCGGACGACGATAAGGACGCCAAGGGGCCCTCCACACACGGAAGGGGGCGTCGACGATGAGCACGATGGGGTCGGCTGTCGTGCACGGGCCGACCGGCGGCGCGACCGGGGGGAGCAGTTTCACCTCGCTGCCCGGCACCGCGCTCGGTTGGGCGGCGGTGGGCGTTTCGCTCGCGTATCTCCTGCTGGCCACGGTGATGGCGAACACGGTGATGGGGCTTCCGGCGTGGCTCGACTTCACGCTGGGCATCGGAGTAGGAGCGATCGCTGCGGGGCTGCAGATCGCAGCCATGACCAAAGGGCGCGAGCACTCGTGGATGCTGTGGCTGACGGCCGCCGTCGTGGTGGTCCCGTTCGCCGGATGGCTCGTGTTCGGACTGCTCGCATCGGGTCTGTTCTGACGCTATAGAGAAGACCCGCGGGTAAGGACGGACGGGACGGCCCGTGACCGCCCCGTCCCGTTGTCGCTGTGTCGGTCCGGGATGAGCCCCGCGACTGAGCCGAGTCAGTCAGCGCGCTGCGCGACGCTCTCCGCGATCCGCCGCAGCGACATCGAACCGGTCGAGTTCCATGACCTTGGTCCACGCCGCTACGAAGTCGTCCACGAACTTCGACTCGGCATCATCGCAGGCATACACCTCCGCGAGCGCCCTGAGCTGCGAGTGAGCGCCGAAGAGCAGGTCCACGCGTGTGGCGGTCCACTTCTTGGCTCCCGTGGCGCGATCGTGCCCCTCGAAAGCGTCCGTCCCGCCTTCAGCCGGCGACCAGACGGTGCCCATGTCGAGCAAGTTCACGAAGTAGTCGTTGGACAGGATGCCCACGCGGTCGGTCAGCACACCATGCCCCGACGCACCGTGGTTGGCTCCCAGAACGCGCAGCCCACCGATCAGCACCGTCATCTGGGGCGCTGTCAGAGTCAGCAGTTGCGACCGATCGATCAGGTGCTTCTCGGCCGTCATGGGGAGCTGCGCGCGACGGTAGTTCCGGAATCCGTCCGCGACAGGCTCGAGCACGGCGAAGGACGCGGCATCGGTCTGGTCCTGCGTCGCATCCACCCGCCCGGGCGTGAACGGGACCGTGAGGTCGCGACCCGCCGCCTTGGCTGCTCGCTCGACCGCGGCACATCCGCCGAGCACGATCAGGTCGGCGAGCGAGACCCGCTTGCCGTCGGTCTGCGCCGCGTCGAACTGCGCCTTGATGCCCTCAAGCGTGCCGAGAACCGCCGAAAGCTGCTCGGGCTCGTTGACCTCCCAGTCCCGCTGCGGCTCAAGACGGATGCGCGCGCCGTTCGCTCCCCCGCGCTTGTCCGAACCGCGGAACGTGGACGCCGAGGCCCACGCCACGGACACAAGCTGCGGCACCGTCAGCCCCGAGTCCAGGATCGACGCCTTCAGCGCGGCGACGTCCCGATCATCGATGAGAGGGTGGTCGACGACGGGCAGCGGGTCTTGCCAGATGAGGTCCTCGTCGGGCACCTCGGGGCCCAGGTAGCGCGAACGCGGGCCCATGTCTCTGTGGGTCAGCTTGAACCAGGCACGGGCGAACGCGTCGGCGAAATCCTCGGGGTTGTCGAGGAAGCGCCGTGCGATGGTCTCGTACGCCGGGTCGAAACGCAGAGAAAGGTCAGCCGTGGTCATCATGGGCCTGTGCTTCTTGGCGGGGTCGAACGCATCGACGATCAGGTCCTCTTCGTCGACGTTCTTGGCCAGCCACTGGTGCGCGCCGGCGGGGCTCCTCACGAGCTCCCATTCGTACTTGAACAGCACTCGGAGGTAGCCCATATCCCACTTCACCGGGTCGGGCTTCCACGCACCCTCGATGCCGCTCGTGATGGCGTCGGCGCCGACCCCGCTTCCGTGCCGGCTCTTCCAGCCAAGCCCCATCTGCTCCACCGGTGCCGCTTCGGGCTCAGGGCCCACGAGCGCCGCGTCGCCGGCTCCATGTGCCTTGCCGAAGGTGTGACCGCCGGCGATGAGCGCTACCGTCTCCTCGTCGTTCATCGCCATGCGCGCGAACGTGTCGCGGACGTCGCGCCCGGACGCGACAGGGTCGGGGTTGCCGTTCGGACCCTCGGGATTCACGTAGATCAGGCCCATCTGAACCGCGGCTAGCGGGCCTTCGAGCTTCCGGTCACCCGAGTAGCGCTCATCACCGAGCCACTCGGTCTCAGTGCCCCAGTACACCTCTTCCGGTTCCCACACGTCCTCACGTCCGCCGCCGAATCCGAAGGTCGTGAACCCCATCGACTCAAGCGCGCAGTTGCCGGCCAGGATGAACAGGTCCGCCCAGTGGCGCGAATCGCTGCGACCCAGACGAGGCGCCCCCACGCCCGTCGGACATGCGATAGGTACCCGCACTGTGCCACGCCATGCGCACCATCAGCCCGCCGTAGTGCCCGTAGTCGGCGGGCCACCATTCCTGCGAGGTCGTCATCAGCGCGTACAGATCCCGCTTCACGGCCTCCAGGTCGAGCGACTCAAACTCAGCGGCGTAGTCGAAGTCGCTGCCCATCGGGTCGCCCTCGATCGGGTTGCGGTGAAGTACTCTTATGTCGAGCTGGTCCGGCCACCAATCCCGGTTCGACGTGCCGGTATGCGGTCCATGCATGGCGAAATCCCCTCCCCTGATTGCCGATACGAAGCAGGTACCCGCGATGAGGGGCGGGAAACCGCCGAGGATATGGGGCTGGACTCCGGAAACGAACGAGGCGCCCCGAAGGACGCCTCGATAAGTGCTGGTCGGGCTGACAGGATTTGAACCTGCGACCCCTTGACCCCCAGTCAAGTGCGCTACCAAACTGCGCCACAGCCCGAAACCGCCGCTCGAAGCGGCAAGGCGATAGTCTATCCCGCAACCCTGCGGGCGACAAGAGCGGGTTTCGCGCGCCCGCTCAGCCGCGCGGAGCCGAGATCGCCTACTGGTCGGTCCGTCCCGTGTAGACGAGCACCCCGACGTCCTCGATCGTGAGGATGCCGCTGGGAAGCATCGCGGACCACACCTCGGCGAGCGCGGTGATGCGCGGCGCCTCGTCGATGACGACGACCATCACCGGACAGTCGGTCGACATCCGCATGCCGTGCTTGGCGACGTCGCGGCTCGACGCACCGAAGCCCACCATGCCGCGCAACGCGGTCGCACCAGCGCAGCCCTGGATTCGCGCCTGCTCGACGAGCGCCTGGTACAGCGGCTTGTCCTCGTAGATCTCGTCCTCACCGACGTAGGCAGCCAGACGCTTGGCCTGTCCTTCGAGTTGCCTGATCGTCACGCTCACTCTCCCCTTCTGGATGCACACAACGGTGCGATACGGTCCCACAGCAGTCGCGCGATGGCGCGTTTGTGGATCAATGGAACCTCCTCGGCCGCCTCATTGGAGACGAACCACACGCGGTTGGTATCGGAGGCGAAGCCGGCCCCGGGCTCGGACACGTCGTTTGCGACGATGAGATCGAGCGACTTGGCGGCCAGCTTGAGGCGTGCGTGCGCGAGTACGTCCTGCGTCTCCGCCGCGAATCCGACGAGCACGCGGTCACCCTTGCGTGCCGCCAGTCCGCCGAGGATGTCGGTGGTGCGCTCGAGCTCGATGGTCCCTGGAGCGTGCTCCTTCTTCACCTTGTGCTCCTCAGGCGTGACCGGGGTGAAGTCCGATACGGCCGCCGAGGCGACCACGACGTCGCAGTCCTGGTAGGCGGTCTCGACGGCTGCGGCCATCTCGGCTGCGCTCGTCACGCGACGCGTCGTGACGCCGAACGGATCGGGCAGCGTGGTGGGACCGCTCACCAGGGTGACTTGCGCACCGCGCCGCGCGGCCTCCTCGGCGATGTGGTAGCCGGTCTTGCCGCTTGAGGCGTTGCTGATGAAGCGGACGGGGTCGATGGCCTCACGTGTCGGCCCCGCCGTCACGAGCACGCGCACGCCCTCGAGGTCTCGCACCCGCGCGACTTCGGCGAGGATGGCGGCCTCGAGAGAGTCCAACGACGCGAGACGGCCTTCACCGACGTCGCCGCAGGCCAGCTCGCCCGACTCGGGCTCGACGATCACGACACCGCGGGCGGCGAGCGCGGCGATGTTGCTGCGCATAGCCTCGGCACGCCACATATGGACGTTCATCGCGGGCGCGATGACGAGCGGCGCCTCGGTGGCCAGCGCGCTCGTCGTGAGCAGGTCGTCGGCACGCCCGACGGCGATCTTGGCGATCACGTTCGCCGTCGCAGGGACGATCGCGAACACGTCGGCCTCCTCGGCGAGCGAGACGTGGTGCACGCCGGCAGCCGGCTCGTCCCACAGGGTCACAGCGACCGGCTCGCCGGTGAGCGCGCGAAACGTCGTCGGGCCCACGAAGCGCGTGGCGTTCTCGGTCATGACGACCTTCACGCGGCATCCGGCGCGCATGAGGCTGCGCGCCAGCTCGCACGCCTTGTAAGCGGCGATGCAGCCGGTGACGCCGAGCAGGACTGTGGGTGATTCGCTGACCATGGGCCAAGTATCGCACGACTCGTGCGTCAGGCGGGCCGCGTGCTCGGGAACAAAACCGTGAACCGTCCCGTCATGCACACCTCGCACCCGCACGCCGAAAGGACTACCCGATGCGCCAACCAGCGCCCTACGGTCCCGAAGTCCGCATCCGCATCGGCGGCCCCGCCGGATTCGGCATCAAGGCTGCCGGTCAGTCGCTTGCCCGCGTCTTCGCGCGCGCCGGCTACCACACCTTCGACCTGACCGAGTACCCCTCGCTCATCAAGGGCGGCCACAACACCTATCACGTCCGCGTGAGCGCCGAGCCGATCCACAGCCACGTGATGGCCACCGACATCCTCGTGTGCCTCGACCGGCCGACGATGCACCTGCACGTCGCCGAGCTGCCGCCCGGCGCCGCCGTGATCTACGACCCCAAGGACTTCGAGCCCGACGAGACCGACACCCTTGGCCGAGACGACCTGTGCCTGATCCCCGTACCCATGACCGAGATCGTGCGCGAGGTCGGCGGCATCAAGATCATGCGAAACGTCGCCGCGCTGGGAGCCACGCTGGGCCACATGGACTTCGGGCTCGAGGGCTTCACCGAGTCGATCCGGGCCCAGTTCGCCCACAAGGCACCCGAGATCGCAGAGCAGAACATCGCCGCAGCCGAGAAGGGCTACGAGCACGCACGCACCTCGCACTGCGACTTCCCCTACGCCCTGCCCGAGCCGACCGCCGACCCGGCCGCCCTCGTGCTCGCCGACGGTAACGAGTCGTTCGGGCTCGGGGCGCTGGCTGCGGGCGTGGGACTCTACTGCGCCTACCCCATGACGCCGGCGAGCTCGCTGCTGCACTTCATGGCGAAGCACGGCGAACCGGTGGGGGTCGTGGTCAAGCACACCGAGGACGAGATCGCCGCCATGAACATGGTCATCGGCGGCGCGTTCGGCGGTACCCGCTCGATGTGTGCGACGGCCGGCGGGGGCTTCTCGCTGATGGTCGAGGCCTACGGTTTCGCGGGTGTCTCGGAGAGCGCGTGCGTGGTCGGGCTGTTCACGAGGCCCGGACCGGCCACCGGCCTGCCCACCTGGACCGAGCAGTCCGACGTGCGTTTCGCACTGCACGCCGCCCAAGGTGAGTTCTGCCGCGTGGTGCTCGCCCCCGGCGACCACGCCGAAGCGTTCGAGTTCACCTGGCGCGCGTTCAACATCGCCGACCAGCTCCAGAACCCTGTGATCTTGCTCGGCGACTCGTACCTGTCGGACAACCGGCGGACGAGCCCACGGTTCGACACCGGCGCGGTCGTCGTCGACCGGGGCAAGCTGGTGGAGTCTGGCGACATCGCTGAGCACCCCGAGACGCTCTCAGACGGCCGCTACGCCCGCTACAAGGTCACCGACGACGGGGTGAGCGTCCGTGCGCTCCCGGGCGTCGAGGGCGCGCTACAGCTCATCAACTCCTACGAGCACGACGAGTTCGGATACGGCGCGGCCGGCGAGGACGCCGACAACCGCGTCGCGCAGAACACCAAGCGCCTGCGCAAGATGGAGCTCGCTGCCACGCTCGTGCCCCCTCCCGCCCGGTTCGGGCCCGATGACGCCGCCGTCTCGCTGCTGTTCTTCGGCACCACGAAGATGCCGACGCTCGAGGCGATGAAGTGGCTCCAGTCCGAGGGGCACGCGGTCAGCGCGATGCAGATCGCCACGCTGTCCCCCTTCCCCGCCGATGACGTCGCGACCTTCCTTGAGGGCGCATCGGTGACGCTGTGCGTTGAGGGCAACGAGACCGGTCAGCTCGAAGGGCTCGTCCGCGAGCACTGCCTGCGGGGCTGCGACCATCGGCTCCACCGCGGCGACGGCCGACCCATCTCACCCGAGCTCGTCTACGCGACGGTGAAGGGGCTGCTCGGCGAACCTGTGACACTCACCGATGCCGGGGCCATCGCACCCGCCGAGGAGGCCTGACATGCCCGAGGTCAAGGAGTTCACCAACGCCAACAAACCCACCTGGTGCCCCGGGTGCGGCAACTACGGCATGTTCGAGGCGCTCAAGCGCGCGCTGGCCGAGCTCGGCTGGGAGAAGCGCGAGTTCACGATGTTCTGGGGGATCGGCTGCCACGGCAACGGCGCGGACTTCTACGACGTGCAGGGGCTGCACGCACTGCACGGACGCGCGATCCCGCCCGCGACGGCCTACTCGCTGACCCGGCCGGACCAGCACGTGATCGTCGAGCAGGGCGACGGCGACGGCTACGGACTGGGGCTGGGGCACTTCGTGCACGCGTGCAGGCGCAACGTGCGGTTCACCTGCATCACCCACAACAACCAGATCTACGGGCTCACCACGGGGCAGGCATCGCCGACGACCGACCACCTCATGCGGACGGTCTCGACGCCGGCCGGGGTGCTCGAGGAGCCGGTCAACCCGATCGGGCTCGCGCTGTCCGAGGGCGCGACCTTCGTGGCCCGAGGGTTCGCCGGTGACATCCCGCACCTGACCGAGCTCTACGTCGAGGCGCTGCAACACGACGGTTTCGCACTGGTCGACGTGTTGCAGCCGTGCGTGACCTGGAACAAGCTCAACACGTTCGCGTGGTTCAGGGAGCGCGTGTACAAGCTTGAGGACGAGGGCTGGGACACCTCGGATCGCGCCGCGGCGCTGACCCTGTCGTTGACCACGTTCCGTGAGATGTCGTGCGCTCCCGAAGAATGCCGCGTACCGATCGGCGTCGTCTTCCGCGAGGCCGGCGTCGCGACCTACAACTCACAGCTTCCTGCGGCGTCAACGCCCGGATTCGAGCGTGCCCGGGGGGCGCGCGACGTGGGTGGCCTGCTCGACCGGTTGTGACGCGGGCGCGTTCGCGCTGCTCAGCCGCCGAGGTCGGCTCCCGCCATCTCGCCATCGAGATGCGTGCGTGCGCCGGCGGTGCGGTTGAGACCGGCAACCATGCGCCCGAACGCGTACGCAACCTGCGGGTCGAACTGCGTTCCTGCACACGCGACAACCTCGGCGACGGCCTCCTCTGCGGTGCCGGCCGAGCGGTACGGCCGCCCTGAGGTGATCGTCTCAAAGACGTCGCATACGGCCAGCACGCGCGACCCGAGCGGAATTTCATCGCCGGCGAGCCCGTCAGGATAGCCGGTGCCGTCCCAACGCTCATGATGGTGGCGGACGATGGGTAGCAGTTCCACGAGTCCCGCCGGCTCGAGGATGCGCTCGCCGAGACGGGCGTGCTGCTCCACCTCTGCGCGCTCGATCGAGGACAGCGGACCCGGCTTGAGCAGGACCTCGTCGCGCACGCCGATCTTGCCGACGTCGTGCATCAGCGCAGCCAGACCGATCAGATGCGCCTGCTCGTCGTCGAGACCCAACACCTGGCACAACGGCACCGCCAACTCAGCGACGTTGGCCGAGTGGTGACGTGTTGCAGGGTCGCGAGCGTCGACCGCCTCGGCGAGCGTTCGAACCGTCGCTCGCAGCGACCGCATCCGGGCCCTGGCCAAGTGCTCTTCTGCGTCGAAGACCACGCCTTCGACCTCTGAGAAGAGCACGATGGGCTCATGATCGGCGATTCGCGCGCTTCGTTCGGCGGCTCGCGCCGCCACCAGGAGCTGCCCCGAATCCAGTGCATCCTCCGGGAACACGGCAACGCCGATGGAGACATCGGCAGGCTCAGCCTCATCGACACACGCGATCCGGTACCGGCCGTGTACCCGTCGGGCGTAGGACGCGGCATCCTCGGCCCCGAAATCGGGTAGCAGCGCCACGATCTCGTCATCTGCGAGGCGCACGACCTCTCCCCCGCGGGGCAACTCCCGAACGAACACGTCAGCGAGCCGTCGCAGAGCACGGTCGCCGGCGGCGTGGCCAAGCCGATCGTTCATCAGCCCGAGTCCGGCGATGTCGGCGAGCACGAGCGACACCTCTCGCCCACGCTCCGCACCCCGTCGAAGATGCTGCTCCACCCGCTGGTCGAAGCCGTCCATCGAGCGCACGCCCGTGACCGGGTCGGTGAACGCTCGGGCCCGCTGCCTGGCGCGCTCGAGCGCCGACACCCAGCTACGGGCGGCAAGCACGACGGCCAGCATGCCGGTACACACGAGCACCGGGGTCGACAGCGGCAGGCCCGCCACGCTCAGCGACAGCAGGCCGATGAACGGGAGCATGCCGGCGATCACGACCGGGTATGCGCGCCACATCCAGGCAGGGCCGACCACGGGAACGGGCCACGGCTCGGCGACGGCAGGGTCTGCCGACTGGAGTCGGTCGACCGCCGCAGCCAGCAGCAGGTAGTACCCCGAGCCGAGCGCCAATGTGAACCAGCCGGGACCCGCCTGAGAGGAGGTGAGCATCTGGGGGTACCAAACCGGGAAGCTCAGCAGGCCCAGTGCATAGAGGATGAGGGCGGCGACGGTAAGGCGTTCCCATCGACGCCAGTGATGCGACTTCCATCCGACAAGCACTGCAAGCGCACCCAGCAGGATTGCGCCGCCCACCACGGGGTAGAACGCGAGGGCCACCGCGCCGACCTGGCCGCCACCCTCGAGCGAACCCACTGCGGGGACCGCGACGTACCAGTATGTGAGCGCGTAGACGACCAGCATCCCTGAGAACACGTCGATGTAGAAGCGTAGCCGCGACGCGAGCGGTTCTGACCCGAATCGCGTCATCAGCACGACGAGGGTGAAGAAGACGATCGCGGCGGCGGCTGTCAGAAGGCGGGTGGGGTCGTCGGCCGGCGGACCCTTGATATCTCGGGTGACCGCATACCAGGTCCAGTACAGCTCGCCAGCCAGTACAAGGGTCGTGGCGATCAGCAGCATGCCCCAGAACCTGTGCTCGACTCCGGTCAACCGTAGAGTGAGGAGAGCGGAGACGACGATAAGCGCGAGCATCGGAAGCTCGTAGGTCAGTACGTCCGCCCACAGCAGCGCCGCCTGCGGCGAAAGCGGCAGCGCCGCGAGCGCGACGCGCACCGCCACCGCAGCGCAGAACGCGACTGCGACAGCGAGCAGGCCGCCGGAACGTTGTGCGTCCGCGCGACGCGTCATGCGGCCGGCCAATCGTCGGACCACCCGAGCGCCACCGTCGTGCCTATCAGTCCGATGAACCGCTCGCCGAGTACTGGGTCAAAGCGGGTTCCAAGCCCGAGATCGATCTCCTGGAGGGCCGCCCCCTTCGACATCGGGGCCCCATAGCGCTTTCCGGTGGTCATCCCGTCGTAGGCGTCGGCCAATGCGATGATGCGCGCCTCGACGGGAATATCCTGGCCCGCCAAGCCGTCAGGGTATCCCTGGCCGTCCCATCGTTCATGATGCGCGCGCACCCAGCGACCAAGACCCTCGATGCCGACCGACGCGACCAGATGCTCGCCGAGCTCCGCATGTTCTTGCACCCTAAGACGCTCCCTGACGCCGAGGGTCCGGTCGGTGAGCACCGGATCGGGCAGCGCGATCTTGCCAACGTCATGAAGCATCGCAGCGACCTCGACATCGCCGATGTGGGCTGCATCCATGCCCAAGTCCTCCGCGAGCAGAACAGAAAGCGCTGCGACATTACGCGAATGCAGCGCGTTGTTGGGATCGCGTGCGTCCGCAGCGGCAGCCAGTGCCCGGGTCATGTCCCGCCGTGCACGTTCATCGATCAAGGCGATCCGGTCGGCGACGCCATACGCGCGCACCACCCGATCGTCGTAGGCGAGCGCGCGCCCGCCGCCGTGGTGCTTGACCCATGTGCGGGCGCCGCTGGCTTGGCGCACCAGGTCGTCACGCTCGCTCGCGTCATCGGGCGCAAGGGTGTAGCCAAGGGAGACGTTGGGCACGACATCATCGGCCAGCGGCAGATCGCGCACGACTGCGAGAAGCAGCTCGGCCATCACCGCGGCCTGCGCAGCATCGTCCACGGGTGCCAGCACCAGAAACTCGTCGCCGGCCTGCCTGAAGACCAGCGCATCGGGCACCGCTTCGCCGAGCCGACGTGCGGCGACCGTCAGTCGCCTGTCACGCTCGGCCACCTGTGCCCGCCCACCCGGCCGATGCTGCTGCCCGAGGTCGACGGCGAACAAGGCGAACCGTTCCCCGAACCGCCGCGATGCCGCGAGCATCTGGGTGACTCGGACGTCGAACTCTCGCATATTGAACGCGCCGGTCGCCGGATCGGTGATGGCCCGATCGCGCAACTCCGCCGTCTCTACCGTGGTCAACGCGGTCCGCGCGACCTGGCAGATAGTGACGACGGTGATGGCGACGAGATAGAACCGGCCGTCATCGGAGGCGGGGTCGGCGATCACGAACAGGCCGGCAACCAGAATCATCGTGAGCGTGCTAGCTGTCGACACAACGACTCCCGGCCAGGCGGGCGGTGCGGCCGCGGCGTACAACGCCTTGTCCCGCCAACCGTCCGCCGCAGCCCTCAAGCGCTGCACTCCGGCGACGAAGAGCAGGTAGTAGCCGCTCATGTACAGGATGTCGGTGACGACCGCGAACGGACGCAACGAGGTGAATCCTGCGTTGTAGAGCGTCCAAAACGGCCACATGATGATGCCCGCTCCGAATACGCCGATCGCGGTGTATACCGTCGTATCCCACGGCCTGCGCCGGAATCCATTCGCAAGCCACAGCAAGCCGACGTCGGCACCGAGGACGACCATGCCGATGACGAGGTACGCGCTGACCTCGAGCGGGTCCACCGCCGACCCCTCGAGCAGGTCGGCCCAAGGCCCGTACGTCCACACGGCGTGCAGCAGCGCCAAGGCAGAGACAAGCAGCGTGAGCACATCAAGTGCGACGCGCGTCACCCTGCGCCACCCCAGGCGCTCCGTGGCCGCGCTCATTCCCACGTACGCGATGAAGAGCACGACCGTGGACGCGTTGAGCAGGTCGTAGGGCCATCCCAGTACCAACGGGGCCGCACCGGTCGCCACGACGACCGACAGGAAGTACGTAGTCGACGCAGCCATGGTGGCGCAGACACCGGAGAGCAGCGCCCACAGCAGCCGCTCCCTGTGCCCCTTCGGGCCGGCGGCGGCAGCAGCGCCACAGTACAGTGCGGCGATGATGTTCACCCCGAGAATGAGCAGAATGCCGAGGGTGTTGGCGGTGGGCTCGGGAAGAAGGTAGCGGAACGCAAGGTAGAGACCCACGACCGCCGGAGTGGCCAGCAGTGCACTGCGTCCGGCAGGCCACGCGCGCCGGGACCCGGCGGCGAACAGTCCCATCCCTCGCCCTCGCCTCGTCTCAGTTGCGCCGTACCGGCGACTCCCTGCCCGTCGTGCACGCGAATCGCCGCGCACGGGTCACATTCTATCGCAGGTGAGAGCTAGATCAGTCCGAGTTCGGTTCCGGCCTCTTGGAACGCAGCCAGGGCCTGTGCGATGTCGGCTTCGGTGTGCGTGGCCATCAGGCAGGTGCGCAGACGGTCCGTACCCCGCGGCACCGCAGGGTGGACGATCGGGCACACGAAGATGCCCCGATCGAACAGCATGCGGGTCAGGTCCATCGTGAGCCCCTCGTCGCCGACGAGCACCGGTACGACACATGTGCTGGCATCCATAGTGTCCCAGCCCTGGGCCTTGAGGCCGGACGTGTAACGCGCGACGACGTCGTGGAGGCTGGCGACGCGCTCAGGCTCGGACTCGATGACATCGAACGCGGCGATGGCCGCGGCAGCCTGTGCAGGCGGCAGGGCGGCCGAGAAGATGAACGGCCGGGAGTAGTGGCGCAGGTAGTCGACGAGCTCGTGCTTGCCGGCACAGTACCCGCCGATCGACGGGATGGACTTCGACAGCGTCCCCATCTTGATGTCGATGGAACCGATCATGTCGAAGTGTTCCTCGATGCCGTGGCCCGTGGCTCCCAACGAACCGACGGAGTGGGCCTCGTCGACCATGAGCCGCGCGCCGTAGCGCTCGCACAGCTCCTTGGTCGTCGGGAGGTCCATGACGTCGCCGTCCATCGAGAACACCGAATCTGCGACCACGAGGATCGAGCCGTACTGCCCGGCCGCTTTGGCGAGCAGCTTCTCGAGGTGATCCATGTCGTTGTGCCGGTACGTCGCCCACTTCGCACCGGACAGCAGGCACCCGTCGACGATCGACGCGTGATCTAGCTTGTCCATCAAGACGTAGTCACCCGGCCCGGTGAGCGCCGTGATGATCGCGACGTTGGTCACGTAGCCGCTCGAGTAGACGCATGCGTCCTCTCGGCGGGCGAACGCGGCGATGCGCGCCTCAAGACGCTCGTGCAGGTCGGTCGTGCCGGTGAGCAGGCGCACCCCACCCGCGCCGGTGCCGTAGGTCTCGATGGCTTCGATCGCGGCCCGGTCGATATCGGGATGCCCGATCAGTCCGAGGTAGCTGTAGGAGGCCAGCATGACCATGTCACGGCCGTCGGCCATGGTGACGCGATGGTTGGTGGGCCCGGCCGTCGGCTGGAGGTAGAAGTAGCGATCCGCCTCCTCCATGGCCGCCCTGCGAGCGACGAACGCCTCGATACGCGCATCCATCCCGTCACGCACGATCAACGTGTCGACCATGAGTCGTGTCCCCCTCGTTGTGTAGCTTCGGCCTGCACAGGCGATGATGTACACAATCCTGTGCACAACATCGTAGCAGAGTAATCCCCTGTGACGGCGCTGGCGAAACGGCGCGCTACTGCGGAGGCGGCTGTGAGCCGAAGCCTGGGGTCTGCTGCTCGAGCAGGCCTGAGTTGATGACCTGACGGAAGACCTCGTCAGGCACGGAGGTGTCCCAGTTCCCGGTGAGCTTCGCGACGCCCCAGATGGCGAGCCACAGCCCCACGACCAGCGCCGCCCACACCCACGGGCGGATGCGCGCGCGCGACAACGCCTTGGCCTCCAAGCAGCCGTCCACCGGGCACACCTTCACGCAGTCCATGCACCCGTCGCACTCCGGCGCCCACACGCGCGTGCCCTTCTCGGGCTCGACGAATGCGTGGCACACCTCCGAGCAGCGCTGGCAGTGGATGCACGTCTCGGCATCACGCCCCACGGTACACGGCGAAGCGATGCCCACGGCCGAGTACAGACCGCCCAGGGGGCACAGGTAGCGGCACCACACGGGACCGAACATCACCGAGAGCGCGCCGGCGAACAGGGCGACGATCAGCCACATCGGCTCGGCCATCAGATGGATGATCTTGAGGTCCGCGACCCACATGTAGGGCAGCTCGCGAAAGCCCACCGCCTCGGAGACCGGGACCATGAGCAGAAAGCCCATGAACATCGCGGCGAGCAGGTACCGAAACGCCCTGCCGAGGTAGTCGAGCGGCTTCCACACGCGGATGTTTCGGCCCATGAGCCGACGCCCCAACGCCGAGAAGGCCTCCCACACGGTGCCGACCGGACAGATCCAGCCGCAGAATCCACGCTTGAAGACGAGCGAGACGGCCAACGCGCCCAAGATGATGACCAGGCCGGCGGGAAGCAGCTGATCCCAGCCCCCTCCCCTCACCCACGCGAAGAAGCTCGTGAAGTGACCGATGGGCAGGATCCCGCCGACCGACTCCGGCCGCGATACGTAGGGGCCCAGGCCGCGCGCCCAGCGCTCGAACCGCAGAAGCTGGATCACGGAGAGCACGAAGAAGACCAGGAACGCGCCCTTGATGAACCACCGTGACGTGACCACGTCGCGGAACCTGCGCCACCCGCTACCCATGCGAGAACCTTTCGCGTCGACAAGAAGCGAGGCCCGTTGCCGGTGCGGGTCCGCGTATCAATCCTCGGCGAGGGTAGAATCGGCACAGGCCGACGGTCAACCATCCGAAGGGCGACTCCATGAAATCCGCACTGCTCGTCATCGCACCGGAGATGTTCCGCGACGAAGAGTACGACCACCCCAAACGGGTCCTCGAGTCACGGGGTGCGCATGTCACCACGGCGAGCACCGTGCCCGGAACCGCCACGGGCCGGTTCGGGCTCCACGCGCAGGCGACCGTGTCGGTCGCCGACGCCGCACAGGCCGATTGGGACGCCGTCCTGTTCATCGGAGGACCCGGCGCTCGCGTGTTTTTCGACGACCCCGATGCGCACGCCCTCGCACGCCGGGTGACGGAGACCGGCGGCGTGCTCGGAGCGATCTGCATCGCCCCGTCGACCCCCGCGCACGCCGGCCTGCTCGACGGCGTGTCGGCGACCGCGTTCCCTTCCCAGGAGGAGGACCTCGTGGCCCACGGCGCGACGTGGACCGGTGAACCCGTGACCGTGGAAGGGCGAATCGTCACCGCCAACGGGCCCGAAGCGGCGGTCGAGTTCGGCCACGCGGTGGCAGACCTGCTCGAGCTGCCCGGTACCGACGAGGAGGATGCATCGTGAAGCTGCTTCGCTGCCGCATCTGCGGCGAGACTTTCCTGGGGACCGACGCGCCGTCGCGTTGTCCCTTCTGCGGCGCCGCCGAGCACTACTTCATCGACGACCCGACGGGCTTCTCGGCCGAGGAGAACCGCGTCCAGATCACCGAGATCGAGCGCGCCGACCTCGAGCGCGCCATCGAGCTGGAGCGCTCCAACGCCCGCTACTACGCCGGCATGGCGCGAAACGCGGGCAGCGAGGCGCTCGCCAGCGCCTATAAGCGGCTGTCACGCATCGAAGCCGAGCACTGCTCGGTGTTTTGCAGGCTGGCGGACGAGCGCAAGCCTGATGACCTCGGCGAGCCGGAGCCCGCCTCCGGTGACTGGTGCACCGACATCGCCGAGTCGCTGCGGCGCGAGCAGGTGGCATCGGCGTTCTACGCCGAGGCGGCATCGCGCGCGACCAACGAGCGCATCCGCGAGGTCTTCTCAGCCGTGGCCGAGGTCGAGCGCGACCACATCGAGCTCGACGGCGTGGCGGCGCGGCTCGCAGGCTGCTGACAGGGCCCGCCCGGGCTATGGTCGTGCCGCACCGTGTGCGACCGCGGCGAACAGCTCCGCGTAGCGGGGCGCGAGACGCTCGAACGTGTAGCGCTCGGCCAGAGCGCGCGCGGCCATGGGCTCAGGGCGGTGCACGATAGCATCGCGCAGGCGCGCGACGAGCTCGTCGGCGTCGCGATAGCACCGGTCGGGTCCGTAGACCTCAGGATAGGCCAGCCGTGCCGGCACGAGCGGCAGACAGCCCGCATAGCACGCCTCGATCATCGCGATACCGAAGAACTCGTTGATGGCGGTCGAGACGGCGACATCGGCGCTCGCAAGCAGTTGCGCGTACTCTGACCGATCCGCAGGCTGGTCGCAGTGCACGAGCCGGTCCCCGAGGGCCTCGGCCGCCTGCCGCATGGTCTCCTCGGTCTCGCGGAACGCCTGTCCCGCGACGGCTACCTCGAAATCCAGCCCTTCAGCCGCCAGACGGCTCACCGCCGAGAAGAACTCCTCAGGGTTCTTGTCATGCTCCCACCGATGCGGCCACACGATGCGGCAGCGCTCAGAGCGCGCGACCGGGGCCGAGTCGAACGGGGTCGGATCGAACGGCGGGGCCAGGACCGTCGACTTGGCTGCGATGCGCTCGGCGACACCTCGCGGGTGGTGATCCGGGAACTGGCGGATGAAGCCCGGTATCTCGGCGACGAAGGTGTCGAGGTTCCAGCGGGTGTTGAACACGCAGCACTCCGCGGACAGTGCGGTCGTGATGTTGGTGAGCGGGAACTGCAGGTCCCACTCGGCGGTGTGCCGGTTGGGGTAGACGAGCTGGTTCTCGTGGTAGTAGACGACGGCCGGCACGCGCGCGAGGGCGCCACCCGCAAGCCCACGCCACTCCGCGAGGTTGAGGAAGGTCGACGCGAACACGAGGTCGAACGGCGCACGGTCGTCGGGCCGCGCAAGCTCGCGAGCAGCCTCGGCCATGGTGATCGCGGCTCCGCGCATGCGCCACTTCCACTTGCGCGGGGGCAGCGTCAGAAGCGTCCAGTCGGCATCGACATGGTCGACGAGCCCGTCGAGGACCGCGCGGTGCGATCCACCGTAGTACGGCTCGAGAGCGAGGATCCGCAGCCGGGTCACGACGGTTCCGATCGCCTGTTCTTCGGCGGCCGGTAGCCGGGGCATGCGAAGTCGCGCCACTCGAGAGCGGCCATGGCGTCGGCGACCATGCGCTCGTGCTCGAGCGCGTCCCACGCCTTGAGGACCTCGTGGAGCTTGGCGTGCGTCTCGGGGTTTCTCGGCATGAAGAGGGTGCAGCAGTCCTCGGCTGACGTGGTGGAGAGCTCGAAGGTGTCGATGCGGCGTGCCTCGGCCATGATCTCGAGCTTGTCGGAGCCGATGAGCGGGCGCAGGACCGGCAGCGTCGCCGCCTCGTCGACCGCGGCGATGTTCTCGAGCGTCTGGCTTGCGACCTGGCCGAGCGACTCACCGGTCACAAGCGCCTTGGCGCGCTCCTCAGCGGCGATGGCTTCGGCGACCCGGATCATGAGACGGCGGTACAACAAGACGCGCAGGTCCGGCGGCGACAGCAGCGAGATCTCCTTCTGCAGGTCGCCGAAGGGCACGATGTAGATGCGCGCCAGTCCGCCGGTGTGCTCGAGCACGCGACCGATCTCAACGACCAGCCGCTCGGAGGAGTCCGACACCTGAGGACGTCCGGAGAAGTGCACGCCGATGGCGATCGCCCCGCGACGCATCATGCGCCACGTCGCGACCGGCGAGTCGATGCCCGAGGACAGCAGCGAGATGACCTTGCCCGCCGTGCCCGACGGCAGGCCGCCGATACCAGGCACCTTCGCCGAGAAGACGTAGCAGTCGCCCTGCACCACGAGCACGCCGACCGTGACATCGGGCTTGGTCAGGTCGACCCGGCCGCCTCCGTGCTCGAGCAGGTACGCGCCGATGCGCACGTTCATCGCCTGGCTGGTTTCGGACCAGTCGGTGTTGGAGCGCTTGGCCTCGACCCGGAAGGTATCGTGCGGGCCGGCCTCCTCGCGCGCGAACAGCGCCGCGTGCTCCATCTGTTCGGCGTCGCGGGCGACCTTGATCGCGAGCGACACCGCGTTGACTCCCGGGACCTGCGCGATGCGCTCGGCGACCTCGCGGGTGCGATCGGGATCGGTCACCGGCACGGCGAGGCGCGAGCTGAGGCGCTCGACTCGCTTGACCGGAAGACCGGAGAGCGCCGCATCCAGGTTGTCCCGGAGGCGACGCTCGAATGCGGAGCGGTTACGGCCCTTGAGGCCGATCTCGTGGTAGCTGACGAGACAGACGCGCTCGTACATGCGCGTACGCCCGGCTACTTGTAGGAGTCTTTGGTGCGCTCGAAGCTCACGTCACCACTCTCGATCTCCTCCATGGCCAGCGACAGCGGCTTGGTGGAGGTGAGCTTGGCGATCTCGCTCGTCGGCATGGTGAGCAGCGCCGCGTCGCGGACACCGTGGATCATGTCGTTGATCTGGCGGGCGCGCTTGGCCGAGATGATGCACAGCGTGTACTTGCTGTCGACGGTGGCAAGCAGCTCGTCGATCTCAGGATGGATGACAGACATGGTTACGACTCCTCGTCGTCGGCGTATCGATCGATGATGCCCACAAGCTCATCGGTGGCGCGGGCAACGTCGTCGTTTATTACCACATGGTCGTACTTCCCCACAAGTTCGAGCTCGCGCTCGGCGGTGCGCATACGCACCGCTACCTGCTCTTCTGTCTCCGAACCCCGACCGACCAGCCGACGGTGCAACTCCTCGATCGACGGGGTCGTCACGAACACCAGCACAGCCTCGGGCATCAGGTCCCTGATCTGGAACGCACCCTGCGGGTCGATCTCGAGGATCACCTGCTTGCCGGCGCGTACCTGCTCCTCGACCCGGGCACGCGGCGTGCCGTAGCGGTTGCCGTGCACCTCGGCCCATTCGAGCAGCCCACCGGTGTCAACGAGCCGGTCGAACTCCTCGGCGGAGATGAAGTGGTAGTGGACGCCCTCGTGCTCGCCGGGGCGCGGAGCGCGGGTCGTCACCGACACCGAGACCCACACGTCAGGGACCCGGCGAAGCAACTCCTTCACCAGGGTCCCTTTACCGGCGCCCGAGGGCCCCGAGACTATGAACAGGTTGCCTTTGCGAGCCAACGTGCTGCGACGAGAAGACGCGAGACGAGCCGCGTCTTAGCCCAGACGCTCCATGAGCTGCTCGCGCTGGCGGGCGCCCAGGCCCTGCACGCGGCGGCTCTCGGAGATCTCGAGCTCCTCCATCAGCTTGGTGGCCTTGGCCTTGCCGTACCCGGGGAGCGACTCGAGCAGGGTCGAGACCTTCATGCGGGCGACGACCGGATCGTCGGCCTTCTTCATGACGTCGGCGAACGACATGTCGCCGGCCTTCACCTTGGCGCGCAGCTCGGCGCGCTTCTGGCGAGCCTCAGCGGCTTTCGCGAGCGCCTTCGCGCGGTCCTCCGGCGACAGATTCGGAAGTGCCATGTGGTCCTCCTCGTTCCCTAGGCGGGGCTACCCTCGTATCTTGACCGTCCGCTAAGCGGGCGGTTCACACCCTCATCCGAGACACCATGGTATCCCTGACCTGCACAGATGCCAAGCACAGGTTACCCCAAGCGACGGCTGCCGGGGGAATCGACGGGAGTCCCGGCGGCGCACTGGGCACACTCGGACGGCTCCCAAGAGTCAACCTTGAGTCGAAGTAGAGGAAAGAACTCAGCCTGGAACGCACGCTCCCCGCCCCGGTCGATCAGTGACACAACACCGGCCACCACCCCACCGGCCGCTTCAACGAGTTCGATGACCTCGGCAACGCTCCCACCTGTGGTAACGACGTCTTCGACGACCAGAACGCGGGCGCCTTCGGGCACCTGGAAGGAGCGCCTGAACACCATCCTCCCCTGCTCACGTTCACTGAAGATGAACTTGACCCCAAGAGCCTGAGCCACCGCGAAACCGATGATGAGCCCGCCGACCGCCGGGGCCGCCACGAGGTCGATATCCAGCCCCTCAGGAAGTCGGTGAACGGCTGTCTGAGCAAGGCGAGTAGTCAGCGCAGGGTCCTCGAGGATGCGCGCGCATTGCACGTAGGTGTCGCTGTGGCGCCCGCTCGTGAGGACGAAATGCCCGTTGCGCACCGCTTTCGCCTGCCGCAACGCATCCATGATCTGCTCGTCGCTCATCGGCTCGGTCACAGTGACTCCTCCATCTCTTCGAGAATCCGTCTGGCGGCATCGACCGGTACGGCCGCGCCGGTGATGGGCCTGCCGACCACGAGGTGGGTGGCGCCCGCGCCGAACGCCGCGGCGGGTGTGGCGATCCGCGACTGGTCGCCGGCGGCCGCCCACGCGGGGCGCACCCCCGGCGTCACGATGAGCCGCCCCTCGCCCGCGATCTCGCTGAGGCTCGCCGCCTCGTGCGGGGAGCAGACCAGCCCGTTCACGCCGGCCTCGCACGCCACGGTGCCGAGGAGCGCGACCTGCTCGGCGGCTCGCCTCGACACGCCGATCTCGGCAAGCCCGGCGTCGTCCATGCTCGTCAGGACGGTGACCGCGAGCACCGCGGGCGGCGCCACGCCGGCTTCGGTGGCGCCGGCCGACACTCCACGCACGGCCGCCTCCATCATCGCGCGGCCACCCGCCGCATGGACCGTGAGCATCCCGGCCCCGAGCCCCGCGACTCGAGCGGCAGCGCCCTCGACCTGGTGTGGGATGTCATGCAGCTTCAGATCGAGGAACACGTCGAAGCCCAGGTCTCGCATCCGAAGCACGATCTCAGGACCCGCCGAGTAGAACAGCGTCATACCGACCTTGAGCCAGCGGACCGTCCCCTCGAGCGACCTGGCGAGCGCCAGCGCCTCGTGGTCGTCGCAGTCGAGCGCGACGATGAGACGGTCGGAGGCTGCGGGGCGGCCGTCAGGTGCCTGCACGTCCATCATCCTTCCAGCGCGCCGACCAGATCGGCGACGCGACGTACTCCGTGACTCTCACAGTAGGCGGTGATTCCATCGATGACCCGCATCGTGGCGGTCGGGTCGACGAAGTTGGCGGTTCCGACGGCCACCGCGTCGGCGCCGGCCAGCATGAACTCAACGGCGTCGGTGCCGTTCATGATGCCGCCCATGCCGATGACGCCGATGTCCACGGCACGCGCGACCTGCCACACCATGCGAAGCGCGACCGGCTTGACCGCGGGTCCGGACAGCCCGCCCACCGTGCGGGCGAGCATGGGACGCCGCGTGTCGGCATCGATGGCCATGCCCAGCAGCGTGTTGATGAGCGAGACCCCGTCGGCACCTGCGGCCTCGACGGAGCGCGCGATCTCGGCCACGTCGGTGACGTTGGGCGACAGCTTGGCGATCAGCGGCCGCTTCGTGAGCGGCCGACACGCCGAGACGACCGCAGCCGCGCCGGCACACGTGGTGCCGAACGCCATGCCGCCCTCATCGACGTTGGGGCAGCTGATATTGAGCTCGTAGCCGCTCACGGCACTCTCGGCCTCGAGCCGTTGCACGACAGCGGCGTACTCGGCCACGCTGTGGCCACTCACGTTCACGATGACCGGCGTGCTCGGCGCGTTCTCGGCGAGCCAATCCAGGTCGCGGGCCACGAACACCTCGACGCCCGGGTTCTGCAGGCCGATGGAGTTGAGCATGCCGGCGCTGGTCTCGGCGATGCGGGGGCTCGCGTTGCCGCCCCACGGCTCGAGCGAGACGCCCTTGGTGGTGACGGCGCCAAGCCGCCCGAGATCCACGAAGTCGGCGAACTCACGCCCGGACGCGAAGGTGCCCGACGCCGTGGTGACCGGCGTCGTCCAGGTCATGCCTGCGACCGTCGTGGTCAGGTCGACCGTGCTCATGGCCTGCCCGCCCTTCCGAGGCGGAGCGCCCGGGGCTCTGCCGGCCGCACGCCGATCAGCGGCACGCACGCGGCAGGCCCGGCACCGCCGGCGACCGGGGGTCTAGTGCTTCGGCGGGATCTCCGTCGCATCCCAGGTCACCTCCCGCGCGTCGAACACGGGGCCGTCCACGCAGGCGCGCTTGAGCCCGCCGGTGGTCGAGACCACGCACGACAGACACGCACCGATGCCGCAAGCCATCAGGCGCTCGAGCGAGACCTGGCACGCGACGCCCGCATCGGCGGCCTGGGAGGCCACCACGCGCTGCATCGCCTCAGGACCGCAGCAGTAGATCACGTCGATGCGCTCGCGCGACAGCACGTCTGCCACGGGTCCGGTGACGAACCCGTGGTGACCGGCGCTGCCATCGTCGGTGGCGACATCGACGCGGCGGGCCACGCGCTCGAACAAGTCGCGGGCGACCAGACGCTCGGCACTCGGAGCGCCCTGCGCGACGATGACGGCGACCCCTGCGGCCGCAAGACGCTCGGCGAGCATGCCGAGCGGCGCGGCGCCGAGGCCGCCGGCGACGAGCAGCACGTGAGCGGCTCCGTCGACGGACTGCCACCCATGGCCCAGCGGACCCACGACGTCGAGCCCGGCCTCGCCGCCCTCGAGCAGCGACATACGGCGCGTGCCGGCACCCAGCACCTGGTACAGGATCTCGATGCGGTCCTCGTAGGCACGGTGCACCGAGAACGGGCGGCGCAAGATCTCGGTGCCGCCACTGCCCAGGCGCAGGTGCACGAACTGCCCGGGAGCCACATCGGCTGCGACGCGCGGCGCACGCAGGGTCAGCAGCCCCACCCCGGGCGCCACGCGGACGTTGGCCAGAACCTCGACGGGCTCGAGTGTCGGAGCGACGCGCACCGTCACGAGTAGGGCCCGCCCACGCCGAAGTCCTGAAGCGGCAGCACGCCCAGGCGGTCTTCCTTTATGGCCTCGATCGCCTGCACGATCGCCTGTGCGGCCGGCAGCGTGGTGATGTTGGTGATGGAGTGGCGGATCGCCGCCGAACGGATGTGGTAGCCGTCCGAGCGCGTCTGCTGGCCGAACGGGGTGTTGATGACGAGCTGGACGCGGCCGTTGGCGATCTCGTCGATGACGTTGGGTCGGCCCTCGTGCTTCTTCATGACCTCGGTGACCGGGATACCCGCGGCGCGCAGCGTCTTGGCCGTGCCCTTCGTCGACATGATCTCGAAGCCGAGCATCTGCAGGTGCTTGACCACGCTCACGACCTGGCGCTTGTCGCGGTCGCACACCGAGACGAACGCGGTTCCCTCGGTGGGCAGTGAGTAGTCGATGGCGAGCTGGCTCTTGGCATAGGCGGCCGGGAAGTCACTCGCCACACCCATGACCTCGCCGGTCGACTTCATCTCGGGCCCGAGCACGCTGTCGGCACCCGGGAAGCGGCCGAACGGCATGACCGCCTCCTTGACGCAGAAGCGCTCGATCTCGAGCTCGTCGTCGGGCAGGCCCATCGACGAGAGCTTCTCGCCGGCCATCACGCGCGCGGCGACCTTGGCGAGCGGCACGCCGGTCGCCTTGCTCACGAACGGCACCGTGCGGCTCGCGCGCGGATTGACCTCGAGCACGTAGACGGCGTTGTCCTTGACCGCGAACTGCACGTTCATCAGGCCGCGCACGCCCAGGCGCAGCGCGAGTGCACGGGTGTGCTCGCGGATGCGCCCGATGACGTCCTCGCCCAGCGTGAACGGCGGTATGCAACAGGCCGAGTCGCCCGAGTGGATGCCGGCCTCCTCGATATGCTCCATGACGCCGCCGACGTAGACCGTCTCGCCGTCACACACGGCGTCGACATCGACCTCGATGGCGCCCTCGAGGAACTTGTCGAGCAGCACCGGATGGTCCGGCGAGATGCGCGTCGCCTCGGTCATGTACTTCTCGAGGTACTCCTCGTTGTAGGCGATGACCATCCCTCGCCCGCCGAGCACGTAGCTCGGGCGCACGAGCAGCGGGAACCCGATGCGGCGCGCGACGGCGAGTGCCTCGTCGAACGAGCTCGCGGTGCCCGCGGCCGGATACGCGATCTCGAGCTCGTCGAGGATCGCCGAGAAACGCTTGCGGTCCTCGGCCAGATCGATGGCCTCGGGGGCGGTGCCCATGATGGGGACGCCGGCGGCCTCCAGCGCCTTGGCGAGCTTGAGCGGGGTCTGGCCGCCGAAGGTCACGACGACACCCGAGGGCTGCTCGGCGTCGACGATGTCCATGACGTCCTCGAAGGTCAGCGGCTCGAAATAGAGCCGATCTGAGGTGTCGTAGTCGGTCGAGACGGTCTCCGGGTTGCAGTTGACCATCACCGTCTCGTAGCCGGCGTCGTGGAGCGCGTAGGAGGCATGCACGCAGCAGTAGTCGAACTCGATGCCCTGTCCGATGCGGTTGGGGCCAGCACCCAGGATCATCGCCCGCGGACGCGTGGCCGGGGCGACCTCGTCCTCCTCCTCGTAGGTCTTGTAGTAGTACGGCGTCGAGGCGGCGAATTCGGCGGCGCAGGTGTCGACCGCCTTGAACGTCGGCCGCACGCCGAGCGCCTTGCGCACCGCGCGCACCGCGGCCTCGGTCGAGCCGGTCAGGTACGCGATCTGCGCGTCGGAGAGCCCGTGACGTTTTGCGTCGCGCAGGTCGTCGGCGTCCAGCGCATCGAGGCCCCTGGCCGCGATCTGACGCTCGACCTCGATGATCCGCGCGATACGCGACATGAACCACGGGTCGATCTTTGTGATCGCGCACAGCTCGTCGCAGCCGCGTCCACGGCGCATCGCCTCGGCCAGGTAGTAGAGGCGGTTCTCGTTGGGGACGGCGAGGAACTCATCGAACTTGTGCTCCTCGAACTTGTCGCGCCCGTCGCTGCCCAGCCCGGCGCGCCCGTTCTCCATGGAGCGCATCGCCTTGCCGAGCGCCTCCTCGAACGTACGACCAATCGCCATGACCTCGCCGACACTCTTCATGCGGGTCGTGAGCGTCTCGTCGGTGCCGCGGAACTTCTCGAACGCGAAGCGGGGCACCTTGACCACGGTGTAGTCGATGGAGGGCTCGAAACAGGCGGGCGTCTCCTTGGTGATGTCGTTGTCGATCTCGTCGAGCGTGTAGCCGACGGCGAGCTTGGCCGCGATCTTGGCGATCGGGAAGCCGGTCGCCTTCGAGGCCAGCGCCGAGGAGCGGGACACGCGCGGGTTCATCTCGATGACGACCATGCGGCCGGTCTGCGGGTCGATGGCGAACTGCACGTTGCTGCCGCCGGTCTCGACGCCGATCTCCCGCAGGATCGCGATCGAGGCGTCGCGCATCGCTTGGTACTCGCGGTCGGTGAGCGTCTGGGCTGGGGCGACGGTGACGGAGTCGCCGGTGTGCACGCCCATGGGGTCGAAGTTCTCGATGGAGCACACGATCACGGCGTTGTCGGCCACGTCGCGCATCACCTCCATCTCGAACTCCTTCCACCCGATCACGCTCTCCTCGACGAGCACCTCGCCGACCGGCGAGAGCGCGACACCGTGGCTGACGATGTCGACGAGCTCCTCGTGGTTGTAGGCGATGCCGCCTCCGGCGCCACCCATCGTGAAGCTGGGACGGATGACGATCGGGTATCCGAGCTCTGCCACCAGCCGCTCGGCGTCCTCGAGCGAGTACGCGTAGCCGCTCTTGGGCACGTCGAGGCCGATGCGCTCCATCGCCTCGGCGAACAGCTTGCGGTCCTCGCCCTTCTTGATGACGTCGATCTTGGCGCCGATGAGCTCGACGCCGTAGCGGTCGAGAATGCCCGCCTCGTAGCAGGCGACCGCGCAGTTGAGCCCGGTCTGACCGCCCAGCGTGGGCAGCAGCGCGTCGGGTCGCTCGGCGGCGATGATCTTCTCGACGAACTCGGGCGTGATCGGCTCGACGTAGGTGCGAGACGCCAGCCCGGGATCGGTCATGATCGTCGCAGGGTTGCTGTTGACGAGCACGACCTCGTAGCCGTCGTCACGCAAGACCTTGCAGGCCTGCGCGCCGGAGTAGTCGAACTCGCAGGCCTGGCCGATGACGATCGGGCCTGACCCGATGACCAGGATCTTCTTGATGTCGTCGCGGCGGGGCATCTGGCTCCTTGGGATGTCGCGTCGGGCGGTACTTCGGGCGGGACGGCTAGGGCTGCACGACCACCGGGCATGGCGCGTCGTGCATCAGCTTCATGGACACACTGCCGAGAAGCCCGCGTCCCAGCCTGCTGCGTCCCTGGCGGCCGGTGATGACGCCGGTGGCGTCCACGTCGTTCACGTAACCGAGGATGACCTCAGCCGGGCTGCCGGAGCGGACCTCACAGACCACCTCGGCGTCGTAGCCCTCGGCCATGGCGAGCACGGCCTGCATGCCCGCATCGGCCTCGGCGCGCTTGGACTCATCGCTGAGCGCGTGGACGACGTGCACGGTGCCGATCGCGTCGGAGGGACGCTCGAACGCGGAGAGGATCGCGCGGGTCGCCGAAGCCGAGAAGTCGGTCGGCACCACGAGCCGGCGCGCGAACTCGCGGGCCAGTGCTGCCTGGTCGGTGACCGACTCGAGCAGGCGGTAGCGGATCGTCATGGTGCGCTCGTCACCCTTGAGCGCGAGGTCCTCAGAGACCGACCCGGAGAACAGGTAATCGACGAACGACTTGCCCTCGGTGCCGCAGCAGATCACGTCGATGGCCGCCTCATGCGCCAAGGCCATGACCTCTTCGTACACGGTGCCGGTGACGACGCGCACCTCGATCTGCATGCCGCAGCCGGACAGCGGGTCGACCATCTCGCGCAGACGCTCGCGGGCACGCTCCACCTCCCGCATGATCACGGGCGCCTCCTGGCCGGAGCTGTCCACCACGTGCGCCACCACGAGCTCGCGCACGCCTTGGGACGTGAGCCCGCAAGCGTAGTTGAGGAGCTTGGCGTCGCGCGGCTCCAGCGCGACCGGTACGAGCATCTTTCTGATCGGCATCTTCTCTACATCCCTCTCAGGCTTCTGTGACGGCATCGATGGACAGGTAGTCATCCCGCCCGTCCATCAGCCGCGTGAACGCGTCGAACAGGTAGCGCGCGTCGTGCGGCCCGGGCGCGGCCTCCGGGTGGTACTGCACGCAAAACGCCGGTCGGTCGATCAACCGCAGGCCTTCCGTGGTCATGTCGTTGAGGTTCACGTGGGTGAGCTGCACCCGGCCGAACCGCTCGGAGACCACGACCGGGGCGACGCCGGCGCGCACCCACGCACCGAGGTCGTCACCCGGAAGGTCCACACCTCCACTCGCTTCGACGTCGACGGGCCCGATACTGCCGAAGTCGACGCAGAATCCGTGGTTCTGGCTCGTGATCTCGACGCGGCCGGTCAGCAGGTTCTTGACCGGCTGGTTGCCGCCACGGTGGCCGTACTTGAGCTTGTAGGTGTCGGCTCCGACCGCCAGCGAGAGCATCTGGTGACCGAGGCAGATCCCGAACACCGGTCGCACGCCGATGAGCTCACGCAGCGTCGTGTACAGGTACTCGACCGCCGACGGGTCACCCGGGCCGTTGGCGAGGAACACGCCGTCGGGCTCGTGAGCGAGCACGTCTTCGGCGCTCGTCGTCGGCGGCACCACGATCACCTCGCAGCCCACCTCCGACAGCCCGCGCAAGATGTTGTACTTCACGCCCGAGTCCATGGCGACGACCCGGTAGGCCGCCTTGACCGGCAGCACCCCGGTGTCCACGGGCCGAGAAGCCCCGGGGACCGGGTCGCCCCAGGTGTACGGCGTGCGGACGGCTACCTCGGCGACCAGGTCGCGCCCCGGCAGCCCTGGAGAGCCCTGCGCCTTGGCGACCAGAGAGGCCGCGTCCAGGTCGACGGTGCTCACGACCGCGCGCATCGCGCCGCGCTCGCGCAGGTGCCGCACGATGCGTCGCGTGTCGACGCCGTCGATGGCCACCACGCTGTGCTCGCGCAAGAAGTCGGGAAGCGCCTGCTCACTGCGCCAGTTCGAAGGCTCGTCACACATCTCGCGCACGACGAACGCGGTCGCGAACACGCCACGGGACTCCATGTCGGCGCCGTTGACGCCGTAGTTGCCGATGTGAGGCGAGGTCATCGTGACGATCTGCCCGGCGTAGCTGGGGTCGGTCAGGACCTCTTGGTAGCCCGCCATCGACGTGTTGAAGCACAGCTCGCCGAAGGCCTCCCCCGCTGCTCCGCAGGCACTGCCGTACAGAACGGTCCCGTCCTCCAGCGCGAGCGCCGCCGTATAGGCACGTGTCACAGGTCGACCACCCTTCCGTTGCGCAGGGCGAATCGCCCCTCCACGAGCACTTCAGATGCTTTGCCCAACAGTGTAGCGCCCACAAACGCGGAGTTCGCCGACTTGCTCTCGAACATATCGGGAGTGACCTCCACGCGGGCCTCGGGATCGATGATGGTGATGTCGGCGATCGCACCCGGCTCCAGGCGCACCGCCGGCAGCCCGACGGCGCCGCGCGGCCCGGCCGCCATCACGTTGACTAGCGTGTCCCAGCCGACGACGTCGCGAGCGACGAGGTTGGTGATCATCAGCGAGAGCGCCGTCTCCAGACCGGTCGTACCGAACGGGGCAAGTTCGAATTCCAGCGCCTTCTCGTGTGCCGCATGCGGCGCGTGATCGGTCGCGACCGCGTCAACCGTGCCGTCGAGCAGACCGGCGACGAGCGCCTCGCGGTCCGCCGACGTGCGCAGCGGAGGATTCATCTTGAGGCTCGTGTCATACGTCGCGTCGATCGCGTCCTCATCCAAGAAGAGGTGATGGGGCGTGACCTCGCAGGTGACCGACAGCCCGCGCGCCTTGGCCTCGCGCACGAGGTCGATCGAGCGGGCGGTCGACAGGTGGGCGAAGTGGACTCTGCAGCCGGTGAGCTCGGCGAGCGCGATGTCGCGGGCGACCTGGATCTCCTCGGCGGCGGCCGGCCAGCCCGGCAGCCCGAGCCTCGTCGAGACGACGCCCTCGTTGACCACGCCCTTGCCGGCCAGCGCCTCGTCCTCCGTGTGGCTGACGATCACCGCGTCGAACTGCTTGGCGTAGTCCATGGCCAGGCGCATCATGCCGGTGTCTTGGACCCCGCGCCCGTCATCGGAGAACGCCACGGCGCCCTCGGCGAGCATGTCGCCCATCTCGGCGAGAGCCGTCCCTTTGCTGCCGACGGTGATGGCGCCGATCGGGTGCACCCGGACCAGTCCTCGCTCACGCGCTCGCTCGACGAGGAACCGAACGGCCGCCCCCTCGTCGCACACCGGAGACGTGTTGGGCATCGCACACACCGCCGTGAAGCCGCCGTGCGCGGCCGCACGCGTGCCGCTCTCGACATCTTCCTTGTACTCGTAGCCGGGCTCGCGCAGGTGCGTATGGATGTCGACCAGGCCCGGCACGACGATCTTCTCGGCGCACTCGATCGTGATGCCCTTGGGAATCGTGAGGTCCTCGCCGATCTCGACGATGCGCCCGTCCCTGATGACGACGTCGCACACGGCGTCGAGGCCCACCTGCGGATCGATGACCCGACCGCCTCTAAGCAGCAGCGCCACCCGACTCACCTCCCAGCAGCAGGTACATGGCGGCCATACGGACCGCCACTCCCGCGTTGACCTGCTCCAAGACGACGGCACGCTGGCCGTCGGCCACGTCGGCACTGATCTCGACCCCTCGGTTCATCGGACCGGGGTGCATCACGATCGCGTCGGGGCGCATCTTCGACAGACGGGCGGCGTTCATGCCGAACAGGCGCGAGTACTCGCGCAGGCTCGGGAACGGCATCCCGTCGGCGCGCTCCATCTGGATGCGCAGCATGTAGGCCACATCGAGGTCGCCGAGCACCGAGTCGAGCGAGGTCGCGACTTCGGCGCCGAGCACGTCCGGACGCGCGGGCAGCAGCGTCGGCGGCGCGATGAGCACCGGCGTCGCTCCGACAGCACGCAGAGCCCCCACGAGCGACCCTGCGACCCGCGAGTGGGCGATGTCGCCGACGATGCCCACCGTGAGCCCCTCGAGCCTGCCCAGCGACTCGCGCATGGTGAACAGGTCGAGCAGCGCCTGGGTCGGATGCTCATGCATGCCGTCGCCACCGTTGATGACGTGGGTGTCCATGTGCTCGGCCAGGATGCGCGGGGCGCCGGCGTACTTGTGCCTGACCACGACCAGGTCGCAGGCCATCGCCGAGAGCGTCGCCGCGGTATCGGCCAGCGACTCACCCTTGACCGTCGCAGACGTCGACGCCGAGAAGTTCACGGCGTCGGCCGAAAGGCGCTTGGCCGCGATCTCGAAGCTCGTCCGGGTGCGGGTCGACGGCTCGAGGAACAGGTTGATGACGGTGCGGCCCCGAAGCGTCGGCAGCTTCTTGATCCGACGCTCGTTGACCTCCTTGAACGACTCTGCGGTGTCGAGCACCAACATGATGTCGTCGGCCGTCAGGTCCCCGATGTCGATGATGTGGCGTGACGAGAGCATCAGGCCCCCGCCTCCTCGGCGTCGACCTGTTCGAGGATCTCGACCGCGTCGCGTCCGTCGAGCGCATCGAGGCGCACGGTCACGCGCTCCCGCGCCGAGGAGGGGACGTTCTTGCCCACGAAGTCCGCCCTGATGGGCAGCTCCCGGTGGCCGCGGTCGACGAGTACCGCCAGTCGGATGCTGCGCGGGCGCCCGTAGTCCATGATGGCGTCCATCGCCGCACGGATGGTGCGCCCCGTGAACAGCACGTCGTCCACGAGCACGATCTGTCGGCCCTCGACGTCGAACGGGATGTCGGTACGGTGCACCTCGGGATTCAGGCGCAGCGCGAGGTCGTCTCGGTAGAAGCTGATGTCCAGCGTGCCGACGGGCACCCGGGTCCCTTCGATGCGCTCGATCTGCTCGGCGAGCATCTCGGCGATCGCCGCCCCTCGCGTCACGATCCCCACGAGCGCCATGTCGCCTGCACCCTTGTTGGCCTCGAGGATCTCGTGCGCGATGCGCGTGATGGCGCGAGACATCGCTTCACCGTCCATCACCACCGCTTTCGTGCGATACGCCACGAAAGTCGCACCCCCTTCACGAGAAAACGCCCCTGCCCGAAGTCGGCAAGAGGCGTCGTGACCACATGGGTGCGAGTCCGCCAGCGATGGCGGAAGCTGCGATATGGCGGTTGAGCGGCCCTTGCCGGCCTCACGGGACCGGTCTTAAAGGTCATAGGCGACTCTAGCTCACCGGCCCTCCCGCGGCAATACCGCTCGCGGCAATGGCGTCGCTCACGCCACGGTCGCGACCTCTTGTGGCATGACGAGCTCGGCGGGATGACCCTCCCACAAGATCGTGTGCGAGTAGACATGGACCGGGAACTGCCTGCCGCTGCTGTCGATATGCGTCCAAAGCCCTGCATCCTCGAATCCCTCGCTGACTCGAGCGATGTTGTCCATGAGAAGCCCGACCTCGGACGCCGGCCGGATCTGCGCGATGGTCATCCCGAGGAACTCATCCCTGCTCCAACCGTACTTGGTCACCGCAGCGTCGTTGACGGCAAGGAAGCGCAGGGTCTCAAGGTCGTACACCCACATCGGGAGCGGGTTCTGGTCGAAGAGCAGTCGGTACCCGGCCTCGGACACCTCAACCTGTTCCTCGGCAGCAAGCCGCAACTCGTTCAGCGAGATCCTCTCCAGGCACAAAGAGAGAGCGCCCAGCAGCGTCTTGAGCATCTCGGCCGTCGCCTCGTCGAACGAGCCGGGCAACGCAGAGAAGACGGCCACGACGGCTATGGGGCCATCGCCCCCGAAGACCGCCAACGTGGCGACGGCTCCGACACCGTGTTCGGCAAGCGGGTACCAGATCGAAGTCGGGTCGCGTCGGACGTCGTTGGTGATGACGACGCCTTCGATGGCCAGCCGGTCGGTACCGGACGGCCGGCCCGAGAAGCGCTGAGCGGCCGTGTCTGCAGCCTGTCGCGCCACATCATCGAGGCCTACGACCATTGATTCGCCAAGTCTACCGGTACGCATGTCACGCACCGCACCCCATGCGGCACGGAACGCCCCCGACTCCACCGCCTGCTGCACCACCTGCTCGATGAGCGACGTACGGTCGGGTTCGCCGTTGCAGGCCAGCAGCGAGCCAGCGAGGTGCCGGGACAACGCGAGCTCTTGGGCGGAGCGCGCGGCTTCGCGATGCACGTCGGTCACGTCCGACAGGGCCAGAACGCGTCCGCTCTCCAGTGCTGCAGGGTCGATTCGCGCGGCATGCACGAGCACTGTCTTGGCCGGGCTGCCATCGGATGGAGCCAGTCGCACCTTCAGGGGAACCTCACCGTTGAGCACGTCGACCGCCGCCGTGACCACGTCATCGTCTCGCGCCAGCAGCTCCCGGAAACGCCGCCCCACCGTGTCGGCCGCGGACGAGCCTGTCAGCGCCTCTGCGGCAGGATTCATGTAGGTGACCACCTCGTCGGAGGAGAGCAACACGACCCCGACCGGCACCGTGGAGACGACCTGATCGAGCACCCGCTCCGCCGCGTGCGCACGCTGGGCCTCCTCGTACGCCTTCATCGAGGCGCGAAGAACGAGCGCGTAGAGCGCGAGCGACGTCACAGCGACGAAGATCAGGCCTTTGAAGATGGAGAGTCGTTCCCATGCCAGTGGCGCCACTGCTCCGAGGGCGACATCGGAGAGCAGGATCCACAGCGAAGCTATCACGGCGTAGGGAAACGCCACACGAAATGCGCTGTCACGCGGAAGCCTCACCCGATCCCCCTTCGGGCCGTCCCTTCTCGGTGTGTGTATTCCCCGATTGCGGCTCTGGGGCTCCCTAATGGGAGGGATGACCGGTGCCAACTCGGCAGGTCAGGCCCGCTGGAGGGCGGCCTGCACCTCGCGGCCCGCCTCGGTCCTGCCACACGAGAGTTCGGTGACAGCCTCGATCACGGCCGCAAGGTCGTCCGGCAGCGGATCGGAGAACTCGAGGTGCTCGCCCGTGATGGGGTGGTCGAGCACGAGACGATACGAGTGCAGGAACTGTCGCTCGAGCCCCAGATCGGCCTTCGGACGCCCGATGCCATATAGCTGGTCGCCGACGCACGGGTGCTTGATGTAAGCCATGTGCACGCGGATCTGATGCGTGCGTCCCGTGTAGAGCTTGCACTCGATGAGCGTGAACCCGTCGTCGTGCGCACCAGCCTCGAAGCGCTCGAGGACACGGAACGTCGTCATCGCCTGCTTGGCGTCGTGACGGTCCGAGACGCACATGCGCATCCGATCGCGCGGGTCACGGGCCAGCGGTGCATCGATGAGACCCGTGTCCGGCGCGATCCAGCCGTGCACGAGCGTGAGGTAGCGCCGGTCCACCGCGCGGATCTTGATGGCCTCCTGGAGCGCGACCTGGGCCTCGTCGGTCTTGGCGACCATCATCAGGCCGGAGGTGTCCTTGTCGAGCCGATGCACGATGCCGGGTCGCTCCTCGCCTGCCAGCGAGCCCAGCGCCTCGCTGTGGGCGAGCAGAGCATGCACGAGCGTCCCGGACCAGTGTCCGTGAGCTGGATGCACCACGAGGCCGGGCTGTTTGGACAGCACGATCATGTGCTGGTCCTCGTAGCGGATGTCGAGCGGGATGTCCTCGGCTACCAGGTCGGTGGCCTCCCGGGGAGGAATCTCGATCTCGATGCGCTCCCCCGCTCGCACGATCCGCCGCTTGGCGGCCGCCTCGCCGTCGACGAGCACGAGCCCCGAGTCGATGAGTCTGGCGGCAGCCGAACGCGAGGGCAGCAGGTCGAACCCGGCGATGAGTGCGTCGAGGCGCGAACCGGCCTCCTCGGCGGTCACCATATGCTCGAAGTAGTCGTAGGCGCGCATCAGGCCTCGTCGACAGGGCTGTCGGCGCAGTCCGGCTCCGCGGTCTGGACCTCGGGCTCAGGCGCCACGAACAGCCACACGATCAGGATGCCCACACCGACAACGATCGCCGAGTCGGCGATGTTGAAGACCGGGAAGTCGATGAACGCCGCGTCGAAGAAGTCCGTGACCCTGCCGAGAAACGCCCGGTCGATCAGGTTGCCCACGGAGCCGCCCACGATGAGCGCGAGCGCGACGACCGTGGGCCACGCTGTGGGATGGTACCGGCGCCAGTACGCCCATACGACGACCAGGACGATGATCGACACAGCCATGAAGATCGGCTGGTAGCCCGGCAGAAGCCCGAAGGCGGCGCCGACGTTGCGCACGTACGTGAGACGGAACACCCCCTCGATGAGGACGAGGGACTCCCCCGGCTCGAAGCTGGCGCGCACGAGCGCTTTGGTGACTTGATCGAGGACCAGCGTCGCGATGCTCACCGCAAGGAACACGGTCAGCGGGCGACGCAGGTCTAGCGTTCCTCGGCTTCCTTGCACGAGATGCACAACCTCGCCGTCGGTACGGCCTCGAGGCGCTCGACCGGGATGGTCGCGCCGCAGCGCTCGCACTCCGAGTAGGTGCCGGAGTCGATGCGCTTGATCGCGGCCTCGACCTCCTCGAGATGCTCGCGGGCGCTCTCTTCGAAAGACAGGTCCATCTCCCGCTCAAAGGTCGCGGTGCCCTGATCGGCCATGTGGTCTCGATAGGCGTTCTCACCCGATGCCTCGGAGAGCAGTTCGCGCTCCTCGGTGTCGATCTTGTCCACCTCGGCCGCAAGACGCTCGCGCTCTGCTTCGAGCGCGGCCCTCAGTGCCGCGAGTTTCGTCTGGTCCATGTTCTAGCTCCCGACCCGAGAGTAGTGACACCCGCCCACATCAAAGCGCCCGAGGAGGTCCTCCGCCGGGCGCTAATGTGCAGGTATCCGGTGCCAACGAGTATATACCACCCACCGCGAGCGGCGCGGCTCACCCCAGCGCCGTCAGCACCGCAGCGCAACGCGCGCACACATCGGGATGCGCGGGGTCAGAACCCAGCTCGCGGTGATTCCAGCAGCGCGGACACTTCTCGCCGCGGGCAGGCTCGACCGTGACGGCGAGGCCCTCGCCGGTCACGACCTCGACCTCGCTGACGATGAACAGTTCCGCGAGCGCCCCGGCGTCCCGGCCGCCGAGCACCGCGACCGTCGCGGCGGGCGCGGTGACGACCACGCGCGCCTCCTGGCTCTTGCCGATGACCTTCTCGTTGCGAGCAGTCTCGAGAGCCGCGGTGACAGCCGAGCGCACCTCCAGCACCGTCGCGTACGCGCCGAGCAGGTCGCCGGCGTCGGTCGCTGAAGGCGCGGGCCAGTCGCTCAGATGCACGCTCTCGGCGTCGCGGATGTGCTCCGGAGCGAACTCCCACACCTCTTCGCACGTGAACGAGAGCACGGGCGCATACAGACGGACGAGCACGCCGAGGATACGTGCGAGCACCGTCTGCGCGCTGCGCCGAGAAACGCTCGCCGCGCCGTCCGCGTACAGGCGGTCCTTGAGCACGTCGAGGTAGACGTTGGAGAGCTCGCCGAGGTAGTCCGACAGGGTGCGCAACGCCAGATGGAAGCGCCACTCGTCGTAGTAGGCCGTGGTCTTCGCGGCAACGTCGTCGAGATGCGCGAGCGCCCAGCGGTCCAGCTCAGGCATGTCGCCGACGTCGACGGCGTCGGCGGACGTGAAGTCGTAGAGGTTCGACAGCAGGAACCTGAACGTGTTGCGGATCCGTCGATACGTCTCACTCGTGCGGTCCAGGATCTCGTCGCTCACGTTCACGTCCTGGCCGTAGTCGGCCGAGGCGACCCACAGGCGGACGATGTCGGCGCCGGATCTGGCGATGATGTCGAGCGGCGAGATCACGTTGCCGAGCGACTTGGACATCTTGCGCCCGTCGCCGTCGACGATGAAGCCGTGGGTGAGCACCCGCTCGAACGGGGCGTGGCCGTAGGCGCCGACGCTCGTGAGCAGCGAGGACTGGAACCAGCCGCGATGCTGGTCGCTGCCCTCGAGGTAGAGCTCCGCGGGGCGGTGCAGCTCGGGGCGCGGCTCCAGCACGCTGGTGTGGCTCACGCCGGACTCCCACCACACGTCGACGATGTCGTCCTCCGGCTTGAGGTCGGTGACCGACGCTCCACAACGACCGCACTCGGTGTCGCTGGGCAGGTACTCGGCCGGATGCTTGGTGAACCACGCATCCGCACCCTCGCGCTCGAACAGGTCGATGACCGCGTCGAACGTCGCTTCGGTGGCCACAGTCTCCCCGCACTTCGTGCAAGTGAACACCGGGATGGGAACGCCCCACGCGCGCTGGCGCGAGATGCACCAGTCGGGTCGGTCGCCGACCATCGCCGAGATGCGGTTGACGCTCCATCCCGGCACCCAGTCCACCTCGCCGATCGCCTTCATCGCCGAGTCACGAAGGCCTGTCCGCTCCATCGACACGAACCACTGCTCCGTCGCGCGGAAGATGACCGGCTGCTTGCAGCGCCAGCAGTGCGGGTAGCTGTGTGCGATCTTGCTCGCGGCCACAAGCGTCCCCTGCTCGCCGAGCCACTCGATGATCTTGGGGCTGGCGTCGCGCACGCCTAGGCCCGCGAACGGGCCGCCGCCGGCGTCGAACGTACCGTCGTCGAGGACGGGCATGGGCATGGGCAGGCCGAACTTCACGCCGACGAGGTAGTCCTCCTCGCCGTGACCGGGCGCGGTGTGCACGGCGCCGGTACCGGTGGTGAGCTCGACGTGGCTGCCGGTGATGATGACGCCTTCGACGCCTTCGTGGATCGGCTGGGCGTAGGTCAGCCCCGACAGCTGACTGCCCTTGACGCGCGGGCCGACCACCGCGTAGTCGGACCATCCGGCCACCGACGCAACCGACTCGACGAGCTCCTCGGCCATGACGAGGATGCGGCCGTCGGCGATCCTGACGCCCACATAGTCAGCGTCGTCGGCGAGCGTGACGGCGACGTTGGCCGGCAGCGTCCACGGAGTCGTCGTCCAGATCAGGACCGAGACCGGTCCCTCGGCGTCCCACGGCGTGGGCTGCAGGAACCGGAACGCCACATAGATGCTGTTCGAGGTCTCGTCCGAGTACTCGATCTCTGCCTCGGCGAGCGCGGTGTGGCAGCGGATGCACCAGTGGATCGGCTTGGCGCCCTTGTAGATTGCGCCGTCGGAGTACATCTTCTTGAAGATGCGCACGTTGCCGGCCTCGTAAGCCGGGTTCAGCGTGAGGTACGGGTCGTCCCAGTCGCCGAGAACCCCGAGGCGCTTGAACTCGGAGCGCTGCACGTCCACGAACTTCATCGCGTAGTCGCGGCACAGCTCACGCAACTTGGCCTGCGAGATGGCCGCCATCTTCTCGGGGCCGAGGTTCTTCTCGACCTGGTGCTCGATCGGCTGCCCGTGGCAGTCCCAGCCCGGCACGTAGGGCGCGTAGTGCCCGCGCATCGTCTTGTACTTGACGATGAGGTCCTTGAGCACCTTGTTGTATGCGGTGCCCATGTGGATGTGTCCGTTGGCGTACGGAGGGCCGTCGTGCAGCACGAAGGGCTCCGCGCCTTCGCGCGCGGCGAGTGCCTTGGCGTGGACGTCGATGCTCTCCCACTTCTCGAGCCACTGCGGCTCCCGCTGCGCAAGGTTCGCACGCATCGGGAAGTCGGTCTGAGGGAGGTTCATCGTCTGCTTGTAGTCCGCCATGGTAGCTACGCACCGATCCTTCACGTCGTTATCGTCTATGGACGCAACAAAGCGCCCTTCATCCCGTACCCACTGGGACGAAGAGCGCTTCAACGAGAAACGATCTCCGCGGTACCACCCAGCTTGCACGGCGCTCTCGCCGTGCCACTCGGTCGCCTCGTAACGGGGGCATCCGCCGGAGCCTACCAGCGCCGATAGCAGCACCTTCGGTCCGGAGCTCGGGGGTGATCTTCGTCGACACCGGAACCTGCGGGCTTCCACCGACCCCGCTCGCTGTCAGGTCCGAGATGTGCCGAGTACTCTCCCCGTCACAGCCTCACGCCGCCGCATCACGCATCTTGGCGACGTGTGCGGGATGGTAGCGCGCGCCGAAGCGCGGGTCAACGCGACACCCCGCCGAGAAACCCGCCTGCGCTCAGTCCTGGATGGGCTGGACGTACGTGATGGCCCCGATGGCCACGGCCACGAAGTCCGCCTTCTCCCCAGCTCGGTACTGCTGTCCACGCTCGTTGATCGTGACCTCGGTGAGGCACAGGAAGTTCTTATCGTACGCGTTGAGGTGATCGGACAGCCGGTAGCTGTCGTCGATCATCGGCTTGTGCACGACCCCGCGAAACGTGCGCTCCGCGGTCTCAACGAGCACTCTGATCCGTTCGTGTGTCACGCTGCCCCCCTCACAGTCCCCGACCGCCCCCGCGGCCGTACCCTCAGTCGTTCACGCGAAGCGCGCGCATCAGCTCGTCTCCGTCGAGCCCCGATACTTCGACGATCTTGTGCCGCGACGTTTGGCCTCTCGTGATGGCGACGCTGCTCTTCGGAACGCCGATGCGTCGCGCAAGCAGACGCTCAACCGCCGCATTGGCCTTGCCGTCATCCGGCGGCGCCGTCACCCGCACGGCGAGCTCGTCACCGCGCCACCCCTCGATCGCGTCCTTCGAAGAACGCGGGGTGACAACCACGGCGACTCGACCCATGTCGCTAGTCGATCTCCTCGATCTCGTCGTCCTCATCCCGCTCGCCGAGGACCTCGAAGGTCGGAAGCGAGAACTCGGAGGGCTCGACCAGGGTCACGCCGGCGGGCAGCTCGGGCTCTGCGACCTCGCCGAAAGCAACGCTCGAGACGGTGGTCGCCTGCGCGCCCTGCTCAGGCTCCCCGGCACCAGTCGGCTCAGCGGCCTGCGGCTCGGGAGCGGCGACCGGGGCCGGGACCGGTGCCGTGTATACCGGCTCGGCGGTCGGACGCACCGAGACGTCGCCCACGACGCCCTCGTTGGTCTCGCCCAGCAGCACGTCGACGTCGGCAGGAAGCGAAACCTCGCTGATCGAGCGCAGATTGCCTTCGAGAAGCGTGCGATAGCTCGCGCGGAACTGCTCCTCGGCCTGCTTGATGCGGATCAGCTCGTTGGCGACCTGCTGCTTCTTCGATAGCGCGTTGTGGATGATCTCCTTGGCCTTGGTCTCGGCCTCACGCAGCACGTCGGCAGCTTCCTTGCCGGCCCGCTCGGTGATGTCTTCCGCCGAGCGCTGGGCGGCCATGAGGGTGTTGTTGATCGTCTGCCGCTGCAGCTCGAACTCGTTGACCTTCTGGTTGGCGGCCTCAAGGCGCTCAGACAGGTCGATGTTCTCCTTGAACAGGCGCTCGAACTCGTCGGCTACCTCGTCAAGGAACTGGTCGACCTCCTCCTCGGCGTAACCGCGCAACGAGTGGCGGAACTCCTTGTGGTGGATGTCGAGTGGCGTGAGCTTCATTTCGTCAAATCCCCTCTACGGCAACGAGCCTCGCTAGCGTGCGGCCGGCACCTCAGCGCAGGCCGATGAGCAGTCGCATGAACACACTGAGTACAAGTATCGCCACGATCGGCGAGATATCAATCATACCGATAGGCGGGATGAACCGCCTGAAGATGCCGAGGTACGGTTCGCACACGGTCTCGAGCGCGCGGCGGATGTCGCCGACGATCCCGTCGGCGGGCACCCACGACAAGATCACGTAGCCGATGATCAGCCAGTAGTAGAACCTCAGCAGCAGGTAGACGAGCGTGATCGGATCCACGCGCTACCCGCCCAGTTCCTTGGCGCGCGCCACCGCAGCGCCCACCGCCTCGGCGAACGCGGCACGCACGCCACCCGCCTCGAGCTTGTTGACCGCGGCGATCGTCGTGCCGCCGGGACTCGCGACGCCGTCCATCAGTGCACCGGGATGCATGCCGGTACGCTCGATCATCTGGGCGGTACCGAGCATCGTCTGCACCGCGAGCTGCTCCGCGACGGCACGCGTCAGGCCCTGAGCCACGCCCGCACGCGCCATCGCGTCGATGACCAGCGCGAAGTACGCCGGCCCCGAGCCGGAGATCGCGGTCGCCGCATCCTGGTAGCGCTCGTCGACGACGACCGCCTTGCCCACCGCCGAGAACAGCGTCTCGACCAGTGCGACGTCGGCGTCCGTTGCTTCCGAGCCGCAGCTCACGATCGCCATACCGGCTCCGACCATCGCCGGCGTGTTGGGCATCACCCTCACCACGCGAGCACCAGCGGGCAGAAGCGATTCGAGCCGAGCCGTCGACACCCCGGCCGCGATCGAGACCACGACCGAACCGCCGAGAAGCCCGGCGACGTCGGTGACGACCGCCTCGATGACCTGCGGCTTGACGGCGAGCACGACGACGTCGGCGGGCAGCGCCTCATCGGCGCTCGCGAACACGCCGACCCCGTGCGCGGCCGCCAGCTCGCTGCGGCGCTCCTCGCGGGGCTCGACCACGACGACCTGAGAGGCGGTCACGGCACCGGACGTGAGCAGCCCGGCCACGATCGCCTCACCCATGACACCGCCGCCGAGAAACGCGATGCGCGCCTCGGACGGTAGGCCGGAAACGGAGCTCATGGACACGTTCACTCGCCGCCGAAGACGTCGTTGCTCGAGATACGCCTGCGGGCGGTATCGGAGACCTCGACGTTATGCGGCGTGAGCATGAACGCCTTGTCGTTGACCTTCTCGAGTCCGCCGTCGAGGCCGTAGGTCAGCCCGGATGCGAAGTCGAGGATCCGCTTGGCGAGGTCGGGCGCGGTGAAGCTGAGGTCGAGCACGACCGTGTTGCCCTGCTTGAACTTGTCGGCGATGGTCTGCGCCTCGGAAAACGACTTCGGCGAGGCCTTGTGGACCCTGACCTGAGGAGCCACGGGCGTCACGGACGCGGCGCCGGTCGGAACCGAACGCAGGCCGGAACCACCCTCGCGGGCGCGCTGGATGTCGGGACCGCGGTCGACGACCTTGACCCCGGTCGTACCGGCGCCGTACGGCGACTGATACGGAGCCTTGCGCGAGTAGTCGTCCTCGACCTCGGCGGGATCGTCATCGTCGTACTCGTCGTCCTCGTAGTACTCCTCGTCGTCCCACTCTTCCTCGAGACCCAGACGCACCTTCATCCGATGCCAGAAGCCCACGGTGTATCGTCCCTTCGTCGCCTGCGCGCGCGCGTCAGCGGCCGAAGATGGCCCTCCCGACGCGAACGATCGTCGCACCTTCCTCGATGGCCACGCAGTAGTCGTTGGTCATGCCCATCGAAAGCTCGTCTAACTCTACACCATTCAGGGGCATCTCCCGCAGGGAGTCACGAAGCTCTTTGAGCTCGCGAAAGACCCACCTGACCTCCTCGGCACGCCCGTAGGGGGCCATCGTCATGAGCCCCCTGACCAGCACCCCCGGCAACCGCGACGCCTCGACGAGTGCGTCTCGGACCTCGTCGGGCACGAACCCGTGTTTCGTCGACTCGCCGCTCACGTTCACCTGGAGCAGAACCGGCTGCACGACACCCGCGTCGTCGGCCCTGCGCGAGACCTCCGTCAACAGACGCTCGCTGTCGATCGAGTGGATCAAGTGCGCGCGACCGACCACGTCTTTGACCTTGTTGGTCTGCAGCGTCCCGATGAAGTGCCACCGCACGTCGGGAAACAGCCCCCACTTGCCGAGGAACTCCTGGACACGGTTCTCCCCCATGTCCATCACGCCGGCATCGAGCGCCGCACGGATGTCCGGGATACCTACCGTCTTGGTGACGGCGACGATGGTGACGTCGTCGGGCGAGCGCCCGGCGCAGTCTGCGGCGTCGGCCACATGCCGCCGGACCGCCTCGTAGCGTGTCGCCACGGCGGTCACGGCAGCTACATCCCCTTCGCTACACCGTCAGCGCCGAACTCGCGCTCGCCGGTCACCAGGTAGGCGATACGCTCGCCGATGTCGACCGCGTTGTCCGCGATGCGCTCGAGGTAGCGGCTCGCGAGCACCATGGAGGAGGCCCACTCGATGTCCTCTTCCTCGTGCAGGCGCGCCAGCTCGCGGAAGAACTGCTTGTAGAGGTGATCGATCGGCTCGTCGAGCTCGGGGAGCTTGCGCGCCAGCTCGATGTCGCGAGACTCGAGAGCCTCGCGCGTCGCGTCGAGGACGCGGTAGACGAGGTTGCCCTGCGCCTGGATCAGATCGTAGAGGGTCTGCGGGCCGCGCCTGTCGGCAGTCCGGCGCGTGGCCTTGGCGATGTTGACGGCGAGGTCGGCCATGCGCTCGAGGTGCATCGCGATGAAGGTCAGCGACTGGAGCAGCCGCAAGTCGCGAGCGACCGGAGACTGCGTGGCGATCGTCTCGAGCACGCGCTCCTCGACGCCCACGCAGCGCGCATCGATCTCGTCGTCGCCGGCGATGATGGCGTCGGCGACATCGACATCGCCATTGATGAGCGACTCCACGGCAGCGCGGGTCGCCTTCTCGACGACTCGAACGATGTCCACGACCTCGGCTTGGAGGTCGACGAGTTCCTGGTTGAACTGCTCGCGCATCATGACTCCCTGTCAAATGGCTTGCGCTGACGTCTATTCGTGAAAGTATATCCGCGCACTGCCGGACGCGATGCAAACGAGTTGTTACACCTCATCGTACCCGTATGTGCGCCTCATCCACTGGCGGGGCTAGCCGAAGCGACCGGTGATGTAGTCCTCGGTACGCTTGTCTCCCGGGCTGGTGAAGATCTCGCTCGTGCGACCGAACTCGACGAGCACGGCAGGCTCGCCGGCGACCTCCTGCAGGAAGAACGCGGTGAAGTCGCTGACTCGGGCCGCCTGCTGCATGTTGTGCGTGACGATGACGATCGTGACCTCGTCCTTGATCTCGGCCATGAGGTCTTCGATCTTCTGCACGGAGGTCGGGTCGATCGCCGAGCACGGCTCGTCCATCAGCAGCACTTCCGGCTGCACCGCGAGTACGCGCGCAATGCACAACCGCTGCTGCTGGCCACCGGAGAGGGCCAGACCGTTCTTGCTCAGGATGTCCTTGACCTCTTTCCAGAGGTTGGCGCGCTTGAGCGACTCCTCGACGATTCCGTCGAGCTCGGACTTCTTGGTAACGCCCTGCAGCCTCGGACCGAACGCCACGTTGTCATAGATCGACTGCGGGAACGGGTTCGGCTGCTGGAAGATCATGCCGACACGCCTGCGCAGATCGACCGGGTCGACGCCCGGCCCGTAGATATCGGCGCCGTCGATCTCCATCAGACCCTTGACCCGCGTGCCGGGGATGAGGTCGTTCATGCGGTTCATGCACCGCAGGAACGTGGACTTGCCGCAACCGGACGGCCCGATGAACGCCGTGATGGCGCCCTTGCGGATGTCGACGGTGATGTCGGTCAGAGCGTTGAAGTCGCCGTACCAGAAGTCCAAGCCCTGGACGTGGATCTTGGGCGGACCGAACGACGGATGCTCGTGGTGCTGATGCGACTCGAGGGTCACGTTGCCTGCCATGTCACACCTTCCGATATCGCTTGAGGACCCAGCGGGCCGCGAGGTTGAATCCGAGGATCATGATCATGAGCACGAGGGCGGTTCCGTACGCCGCGCGCAGGTTGATGCCCTCCATCGCGAGCAGGTAAAGATGCACGGTCATGGGCCGACCCTGGTCGAGCGGAGTGACCGCTTGGTTGATTGACTGTCCCATCGTGTAGATCACGACAGCGGTCTCGCCCACCGCTCGTCCGGTGGCGAGGATGATTCCCGTGATGATGCGGGGAGCCGCAGCCGGCAGGACCGCCCTCGAGACCGTCTGCCACTTGGTCGCGCCCATCCCGTAGGCGCCCCACGAGATGTAGCGCGGCACGGCGCGAATCGCCTCTTCGGTGGTCCGCATGACGATCGGTAGCATCAGGAACGTCAGCGCGAATGCCGCGGACGCCATCGAGAAGCCGATGCCGAGGGCCTCGACGAACAGTGCGAAGCCGAACAGGCCCAATACGATGGACGGCACCGAGGCCAGCGAGTCCGCGGCGAAGCGGATCGTCGTGACGATCCTGCCCTGTCGCGCGTACTCGGTCAGGTAGACGGCGGCGAGCACAGCGATAGGCGCCGTGATGGCCATCGCCAGTCCGGTGACATAGAGCGTGTTGGTGATGGTCGGCCAGATGCCGCCCTCGGCGTTGACACCCCGAGGCCACGTGAAGATGAACTCGAGGCTCAACGCGCGCACGCCGTTGATCACGACGTACCCGATCAGGGTGAACAGGATCAGCACCGTGATCGAGGCGGCGAGCCACAGCAGGCCGATCGCTATGTTGTTCGCGGTGGTCTTGTTCACGACTTGCTCCCCATCCGCGAGATGAGACGTACCGCCGCCACGAGGAACATCGAGAAGGCGAACAGGATCGCCGCCATTCCGAACAGCGCAGTTCGGTGCGTGCCCGTGGAGTAGCCCATGTCCATGACGATCTGAGCGGTGAGCGTCGGCATAGGCGAAGTGATGGACTCAGGAAAGACCGGCGCATTGCCGACGACCATCAGCACGGCCATCGTCTCGCCGATGGCGCGGCCCATGCCCAAGATCACCGAGTCGATGATCCCGATCTTGGCCGCGGGCAGCAACACCTTGTAGATGGTCTGCCACGTGGTCGCACCCATCGCGTAGCTGGCCTCGCGGATTCCGGGAGTGATGGATCGCAACGCGTCCTCGGACAGCGCGGCGATCGTCGGCACGATCATGATGGCGAGGATGATCCACGCCGTCAGGGCACCGAAGCCCAAGCCGCCCGAAAGCTCGGCGACGATGGGGCGCAGGATGACGATGCCGAAGAAGCCGTACACGACCGACGGGATGCCCGCCAGCAGCTCGACGGCCGGGCGTACGACCGCGCGAACCTTGGGCGAGGCGATCTCGGAGAGAAACACTGCGGTACCTACGGCCAACGGCGTCCCGAGAGCGAGCGCCCCGAGGGTCACGATGAAGGAGCCGGCGATCAGCGGCAGAATGCCGAACTGGTCCTCACTCGGTGCCCAGACGGGCCCGGTCACGAACTCGACGAGTCCGAGCTCCTTGAGGATGGGCCACGCCTGCCAGCCCACGAACAGGAAGATCAGGGCGACACCGAGCACGGCCACGAACGCGCACAGGAAGAACAGGGTCGCGAGCGCCGTCTCTTTGAGGATGGTCTTCCTTGAGACCAACTGGAGCTGTCGCGGCTGAGCGGCGCTCACTGCGTGTCACCCCCGCCCTCGCTGATGGGGATGAAGCCGGCGTCGACCACCGCGCCATTCTGGACAGCGGGCGACAGCACATAGTCGATGTACTCGGCGGCCAGACCCGTCGGCTCGCCATCCGTGAAGAAGTGCAGCACGCGTCGGATCGGATAGGATCCGTCCGCCACGGTGTCCGCACTCGCTTCGACGCCGTCGACCACGAGCGCCTTCACGGGCCGCGACGAACCGGGGCTCGACGAACCCGACGGAGATGTAGCCGATCGCGCCTCGCGAGCGGGACACGACGTCACGCACCTGACCCGTACCCGGGAGCACGGCGGCTGAGCGGTCGAAGGTCGCGTCCGCCTTGTCCATGACGATCTTCTTGAACGCCTCGCGGGTACCCGAGGCCTCGTCGCGGTTGACCAGATCGATCGGAAGGTCTTCGCCGCCCACCTCGGACCAGTTCTCGATGTCGCCGGCGAAGATGCCTCGCAGCTGCTCGGTCGTGAGCTCACCGACAGGGTTGTCGGGGTTCACGATGACGGCGATCCCGTCGTAGGCGATCGGCGTGTCGACGAGCCCGAGGCCCTCTTCCTCCTCTTTGAGGTCCCGGGAGCTCGTCCCGATCTGAGAGGTGCCGGCCGCGACGGCCTCGATCCCGGCCGACGAGCCGACACCGGAGACGAGCACCGATACGCCTTCATTCTTCTCGGTGAACTGCTCTCCGGCGATCTCGGCGATCGGCAGGATGGTGGTGGAGCCGGTGACGATAAGCGTCTCGGCCGAGGATGACGATCCGCAGCCGCTGATAGTGGCTGCTACCGCCAGCGCGGTCAGCGCAAGGATGGACCGATGCACGCCACGGCCGAGTGACGGCCCGTGAGCCCGTCCTCGGCGCGGTACGAGAAGAATCGGTCGGTCTGGTCGGCTGTGCACACGCCGAGCAAAGCGATCGAGCACGACGGCACTCCTGCGTCGGTCAGGTTGCGGGTCACGACAGCGCCGAGATCGAGTCCCCCCGATTCGGCCCGCGCAACTGTACCAAAGCGGTTAACGAATTGCGACAGGATTTCGTAACCGACCTCGTAGTGGCACGCGCCGATGTGCGCACCTACGTACGCGTTGATGCTCGCGGTGTCGCAGCCGGCCTCCTCGGCGAGTCGCGACGCCGTGATGCCCGGCAAGCCGGCGAGCGCCCCCCTCCAACCGGCATGGACCACCGCGACCACCGGACCGGGTGCCACGAGGATGACGGGCACGCAGTCGGCGAACAGCAGCATGAGCGGGAGATCGGGTTCGTCGGTGATCAGCGCGTCGGTCGCCGCGATCGGCTCGGCCCCGGATGCTGCGCGAGCTCCCGAGCCGGCGTCGGCCGCCCTGACGATACGGATCTGCTCGCCGTGCACCTGCTCGGCCGTCACCAGGCGGTGCGCGAGGTGACCAAGGCCGAGTGCATCGAGGAAGCAGCGACGGTTCTCGTCCACCGACACCGGGTCGTCTCCGACATGCGCGGCCAGGTTCAACGACGCGTATGGCGGCAGGCTCACCCCGCCGGTGCGTTCGCTGAAAGCGAGTGTGACACCGCGGGTGCGCAGGCGGTCATCCGTCCAGTAGCAGACGTCTCCTTGGGAGGACCTGCCCAATGCAGGCGCCCGTTGTGTCTCGTCAACGTTGTATTCCATGGCCCCAAGGGTATTCACCCGACGGAAGGCCGTCCACAGCCAGGATGTCGGCGGCGCCAACGGACAACGAAGGAGAGGACATGAACGGCATCGACTTGGGACGTGCCTTCAAGGCACCGTTCAACGACGAGAAGTGGGTCAACAAGACGCTGATGGGCTTCCTGTGGGGCCTGCTGGTCGTCACGTCGCCTGCGGTCATCGGCGCGATGCTCGACTACATCAAGGGCGTGTCCGCAGGGCGCGAGGACCTACCCGAGTGGGACAACTTCGGCGACAAGTGGGTACGTGGTCTGCTCGTCCTGGTTGCAGGCTTCATCTACTTCCTGCCCGTGGTGGTCATCGGAATGCTGTTCATCGTGCCGGGGATCATCGCAGCCGTCTCCGGCGGCGGCGATGCTGCCGGAGGACTGCTTGGAGCCGGGGCATGCATGTTCTGGCTCATCGCGCTTGTCTACGGCGTTGCCGTCTCCATCCTGTATTACGGCGCGCTCACCAACTACGCGATGAAGGGGACGTTCGGCGCCCTGTTCGAGTTCGGCGCGATCCTCGAGAAGGTCCGTGGCGGCACCGGCTACTGGAACGCTTGGTTGTTCAGCCTCGTCATCGGCCTCGGCATGAGCGCCATCTCGAGCATCCTGAGCGCGACAGGCATCGGCGGCATCTTGTACCCGGCGGTCATGTACCTCGGTTACATGATGGTGGGTCATCTGTTCGGTCAGTGGTCGGCGCGTGCCTACGGCGTTGTTGCAGCGGCCCCGGCCTACGCGCCTCCCGCGCCTCCCGCGCCTCCCGCGCCCACGTACGCTCCCCCCGTGGCGCCTGCGGCTCCGCCGGCGCCCCCGGCCCCGCCGGCTCCTCCCGCAGCTGCGCCGGACGTCGCGCCCCCTGCGCCCCCGGCGGCTCCGGTGGCACCTCCCGCGCCGCCTGCACCTCCTGCCCCTCCGGTCGAGCCCTCGGCGGCCCCTGCCGCCCCCGAGGTCGTCGACGCACCCGCGCCCGAAGCGGCACCTGAGGCGCCCGCGGCAGAAGAGGCAGACGAGAACGCGTAGCGGTCCCCGCTATGCCGCACGAAAGACCTCGACCCCCGGTGCCAACAGGCGCCGGGGGTCGATTCGTGTACACACATTGTGGCCCGCAAGACGGCGGGCCCTGTGGCGACGAGGCCTCCGCCGTCGTCGCCACAGGGCCCTTGAGGCCGCGCCGTGTGCGGCGTTGCCCGTTCTAGAACGAGCGCTTCTTCAGAAACGCCGGGATGTCGAGGTCCTCATCACCGGCGGACAGCGGCTCGAACTGCGGTACCGACAGGGTCGGCGTGTCGTCATCAAGAGAGGCGCCGAACGACATGGTCTCCTGACGGCGCACGCCGTCGAACCCGGTCGCGATCACCGTCACGCGGATCTGGTCCATCATCGAGTCGTCGATGACTGCGCCGAAGATGATGTTCGCATCCGGTGCGGCCGCCGCCTGGACGACCTCTGCGGCCTCGTTGACCTCGAACAGTCCGAGGTCGCTGCCACCCGAGATCGAAAGCAGCACGCCCTGTGCGCCCTGGATCGAGGACTCGAGGAGCGGGCTGGAGATGGCGGCCTTGGCGGCCTCGTGAGCGCGGTTGTCACCGGTCGCGATGCCGATGCCCATGAGCGCTGAACCGGCGTCGGCCATGATCGTGCGGACATCCGCGAAGTCGAGGTTGATCAGCCCCGGGACCGTGATGAGGTCCGTGATGCCCTGGGTTCCCTGACGCAGGATGTCGTCCGCGATCCTGAACGCGTCGAGGATCGACGTCTTCTTCTCCGCCACCTGGAGCAGGCGGTCGTTCGGGATGACGATGAGCGTGTCGACCTTCTCGCGAAGACGCTTGATGCCTTCGTCGGCCTGGATGGCACGCTTGCGGCCCTCGAAGGCGAACGGACGCGTCACGACGCCGACCGTCAGCGCACCGATCTCGTCTTTGGCGATCTCGGCGATTACAGGGGCCGCACCGGTTCCGGTACCGCCTCCTTCTCCCGCCGTGATGAAGACCATGTCGGCGCCCTGCAGCGCCTCCTTGATCTCGTTGCGGTTCTCCTCCGCGGCCTGGAAGCCCACGTCAGGATCCGCACCGGCTCCGAGGCCCTTGGTCAGGTTGACCCCGACGTGGACCTTGTAGTCGGCGTCCGACATCAGCAGCGCCTGTGCGTCGGTGTTCACCGCGATGAACTCGACGCCCTTGACGCCCGCCTCGACCATTCGGTTGATGGCGTTCGTGCCGCCGCCGCCGACACCGACGACCTTGATGACGGCAAGGTAGTTAGCACCAGTCTCGAGCATTTCGCATCCTCCCCCGGGTATCCCGGTCAGAGCTACAACTCTAAACCTCAAGTTGACCGTTACTGTACGGGTGGAACGCTAAATCTTCGCATAAACCTTAGTGGATACGCAAGAGGTGTGCGGGAAATTCTGTGACCCGGTGGCCCGCTGCCATCCGGCACGCCATCACGTACGGGGCGTTTGCCCTGCTAGGGGGCAGTATCTATCCCCCGCCAGGTGGGACTTTCGACCACGCGAACGTTGATGTAGACGACCTTGTCCTTGTACTTGGCGAGGAGCTCGCGAGCGATGCGATCCTTGCGCTGGACGTCCGTGGCTTCGCCGAAGAAGATCTCGACCTCGTCATCCGTGAGCAACAAGGTCCTGTCGATGCTCGGCGCACTGATTGCGACCGTGCGCGCCATCAGCTCATCGCTGACCCCTGCGACCAGCTTCAGCGCGTTGAGGATCTCGGGAGCGTCGACCTTGTCGCCCGCGGTCGCCTCCACTGAACCGACGTCCCTGATGACGACCAGGCCCGTCTCCTCGGCGCTGCGGGTACCGAGCCATCGCCCATCGGTCGACACGACAAGGAGGTCGGTGCCTCCCGCGTCCACGATCGCGGCTGCAGCGCGCTCACGGATCTCAACCTTGAGGGTATCCGGGAACGCCTTGTCGACCTCGACCTCCGCGACCCACGGATTCGCTGCTACGCGGCGAGCGACCTCATCCCCGTTGACCGAGAACAGGCTCACTCCCGGGCTGACCCCGGCCAGCTGTTGGACCTCGGCTTCGCTGAGGTGGGACGCGCCCGTGACTTCGACGTTCTCCACGTCGAACACCGGAGCGTTGACGAGCGCGGTCAGCGCCCAGACGACGCCGAGGACGGCGACGCCGGCCGCGACCCACAGACCGGTTCGCTTGAGCCTGATCGCCTGCTGTCTACGTTCGCGCTCGTTGCGCTTGGTGCTGGAGATGCGCTCGCCGGCTCGACGCGCGCCGGAGCTCTTCTTCGCAGTGGACCCGGCGGATGGACGCTTCGTGGACGTGCGCTTACGCTCAGTCTCCACTTGAGGCTGATTCTTTGCGTAGCGGACTCTGACTGTCTCCTGGGCGCCGATGACGACGCGCTTACGCCGTGTCGAACGACCCGAGGAACCGGACTTCCGGCCGGAGCTCGATGCCATGCACTTCCTTCACTGCTTCACGAACCTCGCGGATCAGCCCCACAACGTCGTCGGCCGAGGCCGTGCCGTCGTTGACGATGAAGTTCGCGTGGATCTCGGATACCTGTGCCCCACCCCTACGAGCACCTTTCATGCCTGCGGTCTCGATCAGGCGACCGGCTGAGTCGCCTTCGGGGTTGACGAAGACGCTGCCGGCGTTGCGCGTGCCGATCGGCTGAGTGCGCTTGCGACGCCTCAACCCGGCTTCCATCCGGCGCCGTATATCGGTCGCGTCCCCATGCTCGAGCGTCATCGACGCCTCGATCACCACGCCTCGGCGCGCAAGGTCTGTACTCCGGTAACCCCATGCGACCTCGTGGCCCCTGATCGAATGCAGGCCGACGCCCGGGGTGTAAAGCGTCACCGACTCGACGATCTCGCCGATCCACTCATCGCGGCTGCCGGCGTTCATCACGAGCGCGCCGCCGAGCGTGCCCGGGATGCCCACGCCGAACTCGAGCCCAGTCATGCCCGCCGAGAACGCGTCTTGAACCAGCGCGGCAAGGATGACGGCCGCGCCTGCCCTGAGCCGGGAACCGTCGAGCGAGTGGCGCTTGAACTCCTTGCCCAATACGACGACCGCCCCGGCGTATCCCGCGTCGGAGGCGAGCACATTGCTGCCCTTGCCGAGCACCGTCCACTCGACCTGACAGTCCTCGAGGATGTCGAAGGTCGCCGAGACGTCCGCGAGCGTGTCGCACTCGACGTATAGAGCGGCGGGGCCGCCGATGCGGTACGTCGTGTGACGGGCAAGCGGCTCGTCACGCCGAACGCTGCCGTTCAGGCGGCACGTCGACAGGCGCGCCCATGCCTCGATCACTGACACGTGACGCCGCCCGCCGACTCTTGGAGGGTCGATACCAGCTCGGGGCCGATCGCCGTCACGTCTCCTGCGCCCATCGTGAGCACCAAGTCACCCGGTCTGACCGTCTGCGCCAGATAGGGGACGATATCCGCCCGGTGCGGGAGGTAGGCGAGCTGCGCACGCGGCTGCTCGGTCAGAACCGAGCGCAGCAGCGTCTTGCCACTGACACCGGGGATCGGCGCCTCGCCGGCGCTGTAGACGTCCATCAGGGCGACGAGGTCGGCGGATCCGAACGCTGCCCCAAAGTCCTCGGCGAGCGCCTCGGTGCGGCTGTAGCGGTGGGGCTGGAACAGCGCGATGACCCTGCGAAAGCCCAGCTCCGCCGCGGCGTCGAGCGTGGCCCTGACCTCGGTGGGGTGATGTGCGTAGTCGTCCACGACAGTGACGCCGGCCACTTCCCCGATCAGGTCGAAGCGCCGCCTGACGCCGGAGTAGCGCGCGACGGCGGCCGCGGCCGCCACGACATCGAGCCCGAGGGCGTACGCGGTCGCGATCGCGGCTGTCGCGTTCGACACCATGTGGACGCCTGGCGTTGCCGAGTGGGACGTGACCGTCGAACCGTCGGGCAGGCACACCTCGAATGCGTACCCGAGCGCCTCGCGCGCACCGAGTGTGAAGCGCACGTCACAGTCCTCGGCAGCGCCGTAGGTGATCATGCGCCTGTCGGTCTGCCGGGCGACCTCCACGAGCCGCCGGTCGTCCCCGCACACGACGAGCGCCCCGTCGTCTGCGGTCCGGTTCATGAACTCGAGGAACGTCGCCTCGATCTCCTCGATCGACGCATAGTGATCGAGATGGTCGGCTTCGATGTTCGTCACGACAGCGACGCACGGGTCGAGGTAGACGAAGGAGCCGTCGCTCTCGTCGGCCTCGACCACGTAGTGCGCGCCGGAGCCGTTCCGTGCGTTGACACCGTAACCGTCGACTTCGCCGCCGATCAGGAAGGTCGGGTCCTCACCCATGCCGTCGAGCATGACGGCGATCATCGAGGAGGTGCTTGTCTTGCCGTGGGTGCCCGCGACGGCGATGGTCGCACGCTCCTGCGCAAGGTAGGCCAGCATGCGTGCACGCGGCCACACTTCGATCCCGCGCCGCCTGGCCTCCGCGAGCTCGGGATTGCTCTCGGGTATCGCGGTGGACACCACGACCACCTCGGGATCGCCCAGGTTCTCCGCGTTGTGTCCGTAGGTGACGTGCATGCCCGCTCGCGTCAGCTGACGCGAGTAGCGCGACTCCTTCAAGTCGCTGCCGGACACGGGCACTCCGCGCTCGTGCAAGACGAGCGCGATGCCGCTCATCCCGGCGCCGCCGGCCCCGATGAAGTGCGCGTACACACGGTCAGACACGTGAGTTCCTTACGGTCGCGGAGTGGCTCAGCCGGCGGCGTCACCCACCGCCTGCCTGACAAGATCGACAACCCGCTGTGCGGCGTCAGGCCGTCCCAGCGCGCGGGATGCGGCAGACATCGTAGCACGCGCCTGAGCATCCTTGAGCAGCTCCAAGACCTCGTCACCGAAGCGTGACCCGTCGAGCTCGTCATCTGCGACGACGCGGGCAGCCCCATGGGCGACGAGAGTGCGTGCGTTCTTCGTCTGGTGGTCGTCGGTCGCGTACGGATACGGCACCAGCACCGCGGGCTTACCCAGGCAGGTGAGCTCCGCCAGCGAGGTCGCACCGGCACGCGTGACGAGCAGGTCGGCGGCGGCGAGCACGTCACCCATCCCATCCACGTACGGCTCGATGCGCCAGCGCGCCGCGAGCGGCTCGTCCACGGCATCATGCTGCTCGCGCACACTGTCGTACTCCCCCGGGCCGGTGATGTGCAACACCACCACGCCGTCCACCTGAAGGATCTCAGGCATCAGGGCTGCGATCGCCTGATTGAGGTGTCGCGCCCCACGGCTGCCACCGAACACGAGCAGGAGCACGTCCGACTCCGACAGCCCGAGCGCGTCTCTCCCCTTCTCCCGGGAGGCCTCGAGCACCGACTGCCGAACCGGGTTGCCGGTGACGACCACACGATCGGCCTTGCCGAGCGCTGCCGCCGACTCCTCGTAGGTCACCGCGGCGGCCGCAGCGAAGCGTGACAGCAGCTTGTTGGCCAGACCGGGCACGGAGTTCTGCTCGTGCAGGACCAGCGGGATACGGCGCAGCGCCGCCGCGAGCCCCACCGGAATCGACACGAACCCACCAAAGCCGATGATCACATCCGGCCTGTCGGCGCCCATGCGTCGGTACGCCCGCATCGTCGAACGAGCGATCTTGAGAGAGCTCGTCACGAGCGTCAACGGCCGAGAACGATCGAAGCCCGCCGCGGGCAGCGGGGTGAACGCGACCCCGGCAGCGGGGACCAGACGCGCCTCGAGACCGTCAGGCGTGCCTACGAACTCGACCTCGTCATGCTCGGCGGCGAGCTGCGCGGCCACCGTCAACGCGGGATAGACGTGGCCGGCCGTTCCCCCTCCGCTGATCACTACCTTCACGTCGCGGCTCCTTGCGCTTCGAGGATGTCGGGCCGGTCGCCCGCGGCTTGAGGCGGACCGCGCGCGGCGCCAGGGCACCATAGGTCGAGACAGACAGGATGAGCCCCACGCTGATCATCGTCACCAACAGAGACGATCCGCCGTAGCTCAGGAACGGCAGCGGCTTGCCGGTGACCGGCATCAGTCCCGTGACCGCCGCCATGTTGAGGATGGCCTGCAGCCCGAGCATGCCGGTCAACGCACCAGCGACCAGCCGGCCGTACGTGTCGCGCGATCCGGCGGCGATCTTCACGCCGGCCCACAGGAACACACCGAACGCCACGATGACGAACAGCGTGCCGAGCAGTCCGGCCTCTTCGCCGATGATGGCGAGAATGAAGTCGGTATGCGCCTCCGGCAGGTAGAAGAACTTCTGCCGGGAGAGTCCGAGACCTACGCCGTCCACCCCACCCGTACCGAACGCGAGCAGCGCCTGGACCGTCTGATACCCCTTGCCCAGCGGGTCGGCGAACGGATCCAAGAAGCCTGTGAGGCGTCGAACGCGGTATGGCTCGGCGAGGATACCGAGGACCGCGACGACCACGACGGCGCCGATGCTGGCGAAGATCCACTTCCACTCGATGCCTGCCATGAACAGCACCAGTCCCACCGCGGCAGCCAGCGTCACCGCAGTGCCCAAGTCAGGCTGCAGAACGATGAGGACCATAGGCACGCCTGCGATGACCGCGGTGCGCTTCATCAGCTGGGTCGTGGACACCGTGCCCTTCATCCAGTCGACCGCTGCGGCGGCGACCACGAGCACGCAGATGACCTTCACGACCTCAGATGGCTGAAGGTTCATCACGCCCAGCGGGATCCAGCGCCGAGAGCCGTTGGTGATCTCGGCTACGGCGAACACCGCGATCAAGGCACCGATCCCCACGCCCCACGCGATGTTCGAGACCCCCTTGAGCTGCCGGTAGTCGTAGCGCGAGAGCGCCCACGCAGCGGCCACACCGATGATCGAGGCCACGACCTGCCTGAGCAGGAAGTGCCACGAGGAACCCTCGCGCACCGCTGCGGTGATCGAGGAGGCCGAGTAGATCATCACCAACCCGAACAGAGTCAGCGCAACGGCGGAGCCGATGAGCAGGTAGCGTGCGACGGCACCGCCCGCGTAGACATCCTTGTGTCCGCTCATCGGCCGTCCTCCATGTCGCGGACGGCGGTCTTGAACACACTGCCACGGTGCTCGTAGCTGGTGAACTCGTCGAAGCTCGCACACGCCGGCGAGAGAACCACGGCGTCCCCCGGGCCGCTCAATGTGGAAGCTGCGGCGACCGCTTCAAGGAGTCCTGACGCCTGATGGACGTCGACGCCGGCTGCACGAAACGCCCGGGCGAGGTCGTCGGCCGATTCGCCGAACGCGACCACGTGCCGGACGCGTCCTGAGGCGGCCGCGGCCATCGGCTCGAAGTCGTTGCCCTTGTTGCGCCCCCCGACCAGAAGGATCAGCGGCCGGCCCTGGAACGAATCGATCGCCTTGAGCGTCGCATCCGGGTTGGTCGCCTTGCTGTCGTTGAACCACTCGACCCCATCGAGCTGCGCGACGGGTTCGAGGCGGTGCTCGATCGGCGAGAACGTCTTCAGACCCTCCGCGATATCGGCCGGCGCGACCCCCATCGCATGGGCCGCGGCACTGGCCGCCAGCGCGTTGCTCACGTTATGGGGACCCAGGATGCGCAGCTGCTCGACAGCCACCAGCCGCACCGGTCCGCCTGCCGTCTCAAGTACGAGGTGGCCACCGGACACGGTCGCTCCGTGCGCATGGGCAGTGTCCCGGCTCACGCGGACGATGTGCACGCCGCGCGGCTCGACCTGTGGCACCACCGCGGCCGAGCCGGGGTCGTCCACATCGATGACCGCCGTGTCGTCCGGCCCGAGATTGGCGAACACTCTGGCCTTGTCCGAAGCGTAGGCAGCCTCTGAACCGTGCCAGTCGAGGTGGTCGGGGGTGATGTTGAGCAGCACCGCGACCCGGGGATGGAACGAGCTCGTCAGTGCGAGCTGGAACGAGGAGACCTCGGCGACGAGCACCTGACCCGGTCCGGAGCGCTCGACGACCTCGATCGCGGGAGTACCGATGTTGCCCACCGCGGTCGCATCGATCCCGCCCCACTCGAGCAGATGGGTCACGAGCGCGGTGGTGGTGGTCTTGCCGTTGGTCCCGGTCACGGCGACCCACGGGCTCGTCGAACGCCGGTAGGCGAACTCGATCTCGGATATCGACTCGCGCGCGCACGCGCGTGCGGAAGCAGCCAGCGACGCGTGCGGCGGGATCCCCGGACTCACGATCGCCAGATCGTACTCGCCATCGACCTGCTGAACACCAAGCTTGACGGTGACACCCAGCGCCCGCAGCTCCTCGGCGACGGCCTGCTGCCGCTCGCCGGATGCAGAATCGACCGCCAACACGGAGTCGACCCCATCGTCGAGCCGCGCGGCACAGTACTTCGCAGCTGCGCGACCGCTCGACCCGAGGCCGACCACGAGGACATGTCCCAGAGCGGCGCTCATCCCTTCAGTCTCACCGACTGGAAGAAGAACAGCGCGAACCCGAGACCGGCGAGCATGCCGGTCACGATCCAGAACCGGACCATCACCTTGGTCTCGGACCACCCGACCATCTCGAAATGGTGATGGATCGGCGCCATCCGGAAGATGCGCTTGCCGGTCATCTTGTACGAGGCGACTTGGAGGATGACCGACAGGGTCTCGGCGACGTAGATGCCGCCGATCACGATGAGGAGCAGCTCGGTCTTGGTGACCGTCGCCAGCGCGGCGATGGCCGCACCCAGCCCCAACGATCCGGTGTCTCCCATGAAGATGTCGGCGGGGTGGCTGTTGTACCACAGGAAGCCGATGCACGACCCGGCGATCGTCGCACCGACGATCGCGGTCTCGAGTGAGTTCTGGCGAAACGCGATGCCCGCGAACGCGAGTGTCACGATGGTGACGGTCCCGGCCGCAAGGCCGTCGAGCCCGTCGGTGAGGTTCACGGCGTTGCTCATGGCGATGATCATGAAGCTGACGAACGCCAAGTAGAGCCACGGGACAAGCAGCGTCATCCCGTCGCCGAGCGGCACGGCGGTCGTGAGCACGCCGAGTTCGATCTTGGAGCGGGTCAACGGGATCTGAAGCCACGTCTCGACGCCGGCCCAGTTGACCGCCAGCAGGCAGAACGTGACCGAGATGACCGCCTGCCAGATCAGCTTGGCGCGCGGACGCAACCCGAGCGAGCGCTCGTGTGCGACCTTGGCGAAGTCATCGACGAACCCGAGTGCACCGCACGCGACCGTCACGGCGAGCACGAGTACCGCCTGGCGCATCTCGAGCGAGTCGAACCCCTCGGCCATGGTCATGAGCAACGTGGTGAGCACTACGACCGCGAGGATCAGCACACCGCCCATGGTCGGCGTGCCCTGCTTGACCAGATGACCCTGGGGGCCGTCAGCGCGCACCTGCTGCCCGATGTTTCGGACCCGCAGCAGCTTGATCCACAGCGGGAACAGCGCTGCGGCCGCAAGCATGGCGATCACCACGGCCATCAGGACCTGAAAGGTCGGATACTGTGCGAGTCTAGCCAACACGGGGGTCCACCATCCCCTCGACGACGCGCTCCAAGCCCATGACCCTCGAAGCCTTGACCAGCACGACGTCGCCGCGCTCGACCACGTCGTCGAGGACCTCGAGCGCCTCCTCGGCGGTGGCACACGGACGCACGACGTCGGCATCCATGCCCTCGGCGCGAGCGCCATCGGCTATGCGGGACGCCTTGGGGCCGACTGTGACCAGGATATCGATGCTGCTGCGCGCAACGAGCTCACCGATGTCGAAGTGCGCCAGCTCGGTCAGCGATCCGAGCTCCGCCATGTCGCCGAGCACGGCGATGCGTCGCCGCGCAGCCGAGAAACCCGAGAGCGTCTCGACCGCGAAGTGCATCGAGGACGGACTCGCGTTGTACGCGTCGTTGATGACCGTCACTCCGGCGGCCGTCGTGAAGGACTCCATGCGCATCCCGGTGGTCTCGGCACATGCCAGCTGCGAGGCGACCTCGTCGAGCGGCACACCAAGCCCGAGCGCGACCGCCGTGGCCGCGAGTGCGTTGTAGGCGTTGTGGCGCCCCGGGACCGGCAGGTCCACGTGTGCGCGAAGCTCACCGGCCACGATGTCGAAGCCGGGACGGCTCTGCTCGTCCATGACGATGTCGGCGGCGCGCACGTCACACCCGTCCGACAGCCCGTAGGTGACCACGGGCGCACGCGACTTGCCCTGCAGCACGTGGGTGTAGGCGTCATCGCCGTTGAGGTAGACGGTGCCCTCGGGCCCGATCGCCTCGACCAGCTCGCCTTTCGCTGAGGCGATGGCGTCCTGGCTGCCCAGCACCTCGACGTGGGTCACACCGACGTTGGTCACCAGACCGACGTCCGGACGTGCGATCCGGGCCAACGACGCTATCTGGCCGAGCCCACGCATGCCCATCTCGACGATGAGCACGTCGGTGTCGGCCCCGGCACGCATGACGGTCAGCGGGACACCCAGCTCGTTGTTGCGGTTCCCCTCGGTCGCGACCACGCGCCGAGAAGCCCCCAGCGCCGCACACAGGAAGTCCTTGGTGGTCGTCTTGCCGTTGGAACCCGTCACTCCGACCACGGTGCAGTGCAGCCTCGAGCGATGCCACGTCGCCAGGTTCGCAAGCGCCTTCTCGACAGCCGCGACGCGGACCACGGCCGCACCGGCCGCAGCCGCGGCCGCGATCTGCTCGGCGAGGTCTGCCGAGGGGCGCTCGACCACCGCGACACGTGCGCCCATCTGAAGCGCGCCGATCAGATGATCGTGGCCATCGGAGCGCTCGCCGCGCAACGCGAAGAACACGCAGCCCGGTGTTGCGCTGCGCGAGTCGATGCTCACGTCGTTGGCGATGAGCGACGGGTCGCCGACGAGCAGCTCGCCGCCGGTGACGCGTGCGATGGTCTCGACCGTGGCGGTCAGCATCGTCCCTGCAGCACCTCCCGGGCGACCTCGCGGTCATCGAAGTGGACGGTTCGGTCGGCGAAGATCTGGTAGTCCTCGTGCCCCTTGCCGGCGATGAGCACGGCGTCGCCGGGGCCCGCCATGTTGATGGCGGCCTCGATGGCGCGACGACGGTCGACTTCGACATCGTACGGGGTCGAGGTGGCGCGTAGCCCGTCCTCGATCTGCAGGATGATGGCGGCCGGGTCCTCCGAGCGCGGGTTGTCGCTCGTCACGAAGACGTGGTCCGCACAGCGTGCCGCGGCCGCCCCCATCAGCGGGCGCTTCTCCGGATCGCGATCCCCGCCGCACCCGAACACGACGATAGTGCGGCCCGGCGTCACCGCGCAGATGGCGGTCGTCGCCTTCTCAAGCGAGTCAGGGGTGTGTGCGTAGTCCACTACCACCTGGAACGGCTGTCCGCACTGGATGCGCTCGAGCCTGCCCGGCACCTGCGGGGAGTTCGCAAGGCCACGGGCGACTGTCTCCAGATCGATCCCGAGACAGAGTGCACAGCCGGCGGCGACCAGCGCATTGCTGACGTTGTACGAGCCCGCGAACGGCAACTCCACGACACTGCGCTGCCCGTCGAAGAGCAGGGCGAACGTGGCGCCGTCGGCGCGAAGGCTCACATCGACCGCCCGCAAGCGCGCCTCGGTGCCTTGACCCACGGTCAGGACGCCGTCGCAGCACTGCGCGAGCTCGGCGCCGAGCTCGTCGTCGATGTTGACGACCCGCGCTCCGGTGACGTGCTCCGTGAAGAGCCGGCGCTTGACGGAGTAGTACTCCTCCAGCGTGTGGTGGTAGTCGAGGTGGTCTTGGGTCAGGTTCGTGAACGCGACCACGGCGAACTCGATGCCGTGGACGCGCTTGAGGTCGATAGCGTGGCTCGAGACCTCCATCGAGCACACGGCGACACCGTCATCGCGCATCCGGCCCAGCAGCGCCTGCAGATCGGCGGACTCTGGCGTGGTACGGCCGGCGACGACCGACTCGTCGCCGATCTTCGTCTCAACGGTGCCGATGATGCCGGTGCGATGCCCCGCCTCGCGCGCGATCGCATCGAGCATGTACGTGGTGGTGGTCTTGCCGTTGGTGCCGGTGATGCCGGCCACGCGCACGCTCTTCGCCGGTTCGGCGTTCACCCGCGCAGACGCCATGGCGAGCGCCACACGCACGTCGCCGACGAGGTACTGCGCGGCGTTGATCTCGGGCAGCTCGCGGTTGACAACGAGCGCCACGGCGCCCCGCGAGACGGCGTCGGCCGCGAACTCGTGCCCGTCGTGTGCGAAGCCGGGCACGCAGAAGAAGACGTCGCCAGCCCGCACCTGGTCGGAGCGGTAGGCGACGCCCGAAACGGCCACCTCGTCGCCGGCTATCAGCCGTGCGTCAAGGCCCGCGAGAAGCTCACTCACACTACTGGTCTGCACGCTCTCCCCAACTGTCAGACAAGTCGAGCGATTCTAGCACCGGATCAATCCTTCGCTCCGTCGTCCGATACCGGACCGACACCTGCCGTGGTGCTCGCCGGCACTGCACCCTTGGGCTTCTTCAAGGCGCTCGAGGGCGGCACCTTCAGGTGCGACACCGCGAAACCGCCCACCGCCGAGAAAGCCGGTGCGGCGACGGTGCCGCCGTAGATGGCGTTGCTCGGCTCGTCGATGGTCACGCACACGAGCACCTGTGGGTCCTCCGCGGGCAGGTAGCCGATGAACGAGCCGACGTACTTTCCGCCAGCGTATCCACGACCGCCGGACAACGCCTTCTGCGCCGTGCCCGTCTTGCCGGCCACGGTGTAGCCCGCCACCGACGCCGCCTTGCCGGTACCTTCCGTGACAACCGCCTGCAGCATGCCTGAGACCGTTTCTGCGGTCTTGGGCGTCAAGGCGCGGCGCTTTGGCCAGGTGAGCTTCGCTCCTGAGGACTGGGGCACGTCGAGCAGGAAGTGCGGCGTGGTCAGCTCGCCGTCGTTGGCGATCGCGCCGATTGAACGTGCCAGCTGAAGCGGCGTTACCGAGACGCCCTGCCCGAACGGGATGTTGCCGATCGAGGACTCCGACCATTGGTCTGTCGGAGGCAGCCAGCCCTTGGCTTCGCCGGGGAAGTCAACGCCGGTCTTCTCGGTCAGCCCGAACGCGGCGAAGGAGTCGTACAGGCCCTTCTCGCCGAGCTTGAGACCCAGCTTGACCGTGCCAACGTTGCTCGAGTTGGTGACGATGTCGGTCAGCGACCAGCGCACCGCACCACGGCCGTGGGACTCGTGGATGACCCGCCCGCCGACCTTGATCGTGGGCGGCAGGTCGAACATCGACTTGGGGGTGTACAGGCCCTTCTCCACGACTGCTGACGCCGTAAGGCACTTGAGGGTGGAGCCGGGCTCGTAGGCGTCCGAAAGCGGCTTGTTGCGCCACGCTTCGGGCTTGGCCTTGCCGTACTCGTTGGGGTTGAAGCTCGGCATCGAGGCCATCGCGTAGATCTCGCCGTTGCGGGGGTTGATCACCACGATGGAGCCGCCTTTGGCGCCCCACTTGTCGACCGCCGCCGCGAGTTCGACCTGTGCGTGGTACTGGATATCCTTGTCGATGGTGAGCACGACGTCGTGCCCATCGACAGGATCGATCTGCTTCTGGATGCCGCCAGGGATCGGGCGCCCCTGCGGGTCCCGCTCGCCCAAAAGCACCCCCGGCTTGCCGCCGAGGATGTCGTCGTACTGCCTCTCGATGCCGGCGAGGCCGTTGTCATCCACGCCCACGAAGCCGAGGACCTGGCAGGCGAGCTCCCCTGACGGATAGAGCCGCCGAGAGTCGTCGATCATGCCGACACCCTCGAGCTTCAGGGCCTCGAGCTGCTTGGCGCGCTCCAGATCGACCTTGCGTTCGATGTAGACGAAGCCGCCGGGCTTCGACAGCTTCGCGAGGTAGTCCTCGGGCACCCCACCCAGGGCTGATGCCAGGGCCGCAGCCACGGCGGGCTTGTCCGAGATCTGATTCGGAGCCGCATAGACCGTCTTTGAGGCCACACTGACTGCCAGGGGCTCGCCCTCGCGGTCGTAGATGGTTCCCCGACGGGGCGTGAGCTCCATGTCGCGCATGCGCTGAGCAGTCGCCTTGTCTGCATACGCCGGAGCGGCCACGACCTGGATGTAGAGCAGCCTGAGGGTGACGATGCCGAGCAGAGCGGCCAGGATGGCGAACAGCACGGCCGGGCGGTCGTTCTCCTTCGCCCGTCTCGCACGCTTGCCCACCGGCGCTCCCTTCCGAGGTGCGCCCGTCACCGTGCGGACGCGAGGCCTACGTCGCCGACGAGCAGGACCTGCGCCTCACCGGCGGCCAGGTCGAGCGCAGAGGCGATGAACGAATCGATTCCCGAAGCGGGGCGCACCGGCGGCTTCGCGGCCACAGGACCGGACGCGCCCTTCTTCGCTCTCAGGTCAAGGTAGGTCACCTTGGCGGCCGGCGCCATACCGAATGCCTCGCCGGCGATCGCACGGATGCGCGACGGCGAGCCGAGCGCGCTTTGGCGCACCTCGAGCATGTCACCGGTATAGCGGGCCTCCTTGATCGCCGCGCGCAGCTGGCCGGCCTCGATGGAGGCCTCAGCGGCCTGTGCGGAGAGCCAGACACGGCCCATACCGAGGACGGCGATGGCAGCCACGACCACCGAGAACATCACCAAGGCCTGGCGGGCAGCAGCTGCTGCCTGCCGCGCGCTGCAACGACCGCGGGCCGGGCGGCCGGTCGAGGGTGCGACGAGACGGAGGCGCGGGCGTGACGCGCGTCCGGCCCGCGGCTCGATTCGCTTCGCGGGCAGACCCATCTCACGCACCTCCTCTCGGTCATCCCCTCACCGGTCTCACCCGGCCGGGTCGCTTGACTACCCCTTCGTCGCGACCCGCAGTTTCGCGCTGCGGGCGCGTGGATTCATCTCGATCTCCGACTCGCTCGGCACGATCGCCTTGCGAGTCACGCTGGAAAGCACCGGCACCTTCCCACACACACAAACGGGCAGGTCAGGAGGACAATCGCACCCTTGCGAGTTCTCGGCGAAGACGCGCTTGACGATGCGGTCCTCCAGCGAGTGGTAGCTGATCACTGCGATGCGTCCCCCGGGAGCCAGCCACCGCACTGCGGACCTGACTCCTTGCTCCAGGACGCCGAGTTCGTCGTTGACCTCGATACGGAGCGCCTGGAACGTCTTCTTGGCGGGGTGTCCGCCGCTGCGTCGGGCCGAGGCCGGAACGGCGGCCTTGATCACCTCGACGAGCTCGGACGTGGTCTCGATGGGTCGGCGGGCCCGCGCGGCTACGATGAATGCTGCGATGCGCGAGGCCCACCGTTCCTCACCGAAGTCTCGGATCACCCGGGTGAGGTCTGCTTCGTCGTATGTTGCGATGACCTCTGCTGCTGTTGTGGTCTGATGACCCGGGTCCATCCGCATGTCCAGGGGGGCGTCTGCCTTGAAGGAGAAGCCCCGCGAGGCCACGTCTATCTGCGGAGACGAGACGCCGAGGTCCATCAGGATCGCATCGGCGTACGGAATCCTGGCCTCTGTGAGCAGTTCGTCGAGTTGTCCGAAGTTGCCCTTGAGCAGGATCGTCTCGCAAGGTGGATGCTGGCCGAGGCGTAGTGTGACTGCTGCTGCGGAAAGTGCCTCGTCATCTTGGTCGATGCCCACCAACGTGCCGGTGGGAGCTATGAGGTCTTGAAGCCGTTTCGCGTGTCCTGCCCCGCCTAAGGTGCAATCGACGACGACCGAACCGGGTTGCGGCGATAGGTGCTGCGTGACCTCGGCCAGCAAAACTGGGGTGTGCCGGTATTCCATTGTCAACTCCTACAGGAGACCGGCCTCAGCCAGCTCCTGGGCAAGTGCCTCCACGTTGTCCGCGGTCGCACCGTTGTACTCGGCCCAACGCCGGGCGTCCCAGATCTCGACGCGCGGACCGTTGCCGATGACGACGACGTCCTTGTCGAGTTCCGCCCACCCGCGAAGCTTCGGTGTCAGAGAGACCCGCCCGGCCGAATCGATCGGAACCTCGATCGCGCCTGAGGCGAAGAACCTGCGCACCTCGCGGACCTTCGGATTGAAATCCGACTTCTCAGTCAGGTCCGCCATGAACCGCTCGTACTCCTCGGAACGGAAGACGTACAGCGACTTGTCGAGGCCCTGGGCGACCGTGACCGCGCCGCCCAGCTGGTTGCGGAACTTCGCGGGCAGCGAAACACGCCCCTTGGCGTCCAGCGTGTGCTGGTACTCGCCGAGAAACATGGTCCCCTCCCGCCCTCTCGCTCGCCTCGTCGGGGTCGCCCTCGCGCACGTGTCCCCTCCCTGCAGTACGTAATGTATCCCACTACATCCCACTGTGCAACCCTTTCGTGGGATTCTATGACACTTTCGTGACACTCTGTGTCCCGCGGTCCCACCGGGCCGTCAGTCGAGTCCGGGCGCACGTGAACCCACCGGCCCGCGCGCGCGTCATAGATGGCGGCGATACACCGAGCCCGACATCGCCGTTGACAAGCGAACAGAGCGTCCGGCACGAACCACGCAGGGTTTGCGGTGGGCTCGGCCCAGTGGGTAGAATCAGCCTCGAAGCGTTCAGCCGTCTTCGAAAGGTGAGTCATAGACATGACCGCTAACTGGCCTGCCGCAGTCGTCAACGTCCTGCTGCTCGCGTTCTTCGCCGTCACGGCGATCGGCGTGGGCCTCGGCGCATACGCCGCAACCTCCCTCAAGAAGATGGAGAAGGACTCCTAGGCGTAGAACCGCACCACTGCGCTACCGACCGAGACGCCCTGCTCGCTCCGACGGCACGGGCGTCTCGCCGTTTTCGCAGCCGAGAAGGACAGCGCGTTCGAGGAGGAGCCATGAACCGTCGCACCAGGATCATCCGGTCGGTCGTGTCCGCATCGCTGGTGCTCGCACTGCTGGCGATCGGCGGATGCGGATTCTCGCAGCAATCCGCCGATCAACCCGCCGCCACGGCGTCGGTCGCTCCCCCTGTCGGCGCCCCGGATGCGGCGACCGGCGGCGGCGATATGGCCGTGGAGGAGTACGGCACGCGTGACAGCAAGGGCAGTGATGGGGCGGGACAAGGCACCGCGCCGACCGAGGGCCAGGATCGCCTGGTCGTCCGCAACGCCTCAATAGCCGTGAGAGTCGACGACGTCGACGCAGCGATCACTTCTGTGCGTACCGCCGTTACGGCGGCCGGCGCCGAGATCGCCGACCTCCAGCTTGCGGCCGGCGTCGATCCCGGCATCGCCCTTGAGAACGGCATGGCCCCCGGGCCGGCCAACGCCACCATCACCATAAGGGTCCCCGCCGAGAAGCTCGACGCGCTCACAGGCCAGCTGGCGAAGCTCGGCGAGGTGACGAACCAGGGCGAGTCGGCCTCAGACGTCACCGAGCAGGCGATCGACATGGAGGCCCGCCTCAAGAACCTCCGCGCCCAGGAGGCCCAGCTGCGCAAGTTCTTCGAGCAGGCGACCAAGGTCTCAGAACTGCTCGCCATCGAGCAGGAGCTCGCGCGCGTGCGAGGCGAGATCGAGTCGATGGACGCCCAGCTGACCTACCTCAAGCGTCAGGCGGCGCGGGCGACCCTCGTGGTCAGCCTCACCGAGCCCGCACCCGTGGTCAGCCCGGCCGGAACGGACTGGGGCTTCTCGGCGGCGGTGACCAACGGTGTGCGCGGAGCCGCCCTGCTGCTGACCACGGTCATCACGGTGGCCATCGCGCTGCTGCCCCTCGCTGCGGTCGGAGCTGCCGTGTGGTTCGCCGTCGCCCGCTCGCGCAAGCGGCGCTCGGCGGCCTCGCAGGCCATCGACGACACGGGTGAGCAGCCGACGCCGGATGAGGCCGAGTAGGCGTGCGTCCTCGCTTCAGGCTACCGATCTGGGCGGCACTCGCGATCGCGGGTGCCGCCTACCTCGTGCGCTCGATCGTGATACGAGGAGGCGACTTCAGGCCCGACCTGCCGTCGGACGCCGTGGTGCTCGTGGCCTTCGTCGTGGTCATCGCGCTCGTCGCCCAAGCAAGACATGCGGCCCGCGAGAGCGAGCCGCATGATCTGCCGAACGATGTGGAACGCAAGGACGGCGTCTGAGGCTTCGGGCCGTCGACGAGCGCCTAGCCCTTCTCCTTGTACGGCTTGCCGACGGCTGCCGGAGCCACTGCGCGGCCGACGACGCCCGCCAAGACGATGACGGTCAACACGTACGGCAGCATCAGGAAGAACTGCGGCGGGATGTCGATGACGTCGCTGAACAGTTGCAGCTTGAGCTGGAGCGCGTCGGCGAAGCCGAACAGCAGCGAAGCCAGGTAGGCACCGCCCGGTATCCAGCGGCCGAAGATGTTGGCGGCGAGCGCGATGAACCCTCGCCCGTTGGTCATACCCTCGGTGAACGTGCCGACCTGCTCGAGCGTGAGGTTGGCGCCCGCCAGCCCGCTCATGAGGCCCGATATCAACACCGCGACCCACCGGCCCCGAAGCACGTTGACGCCCACGGTGTCGGCCGCCCGTGGGTGCTCACCCAGTGCACGCAACCGCAAGCCCCAGCGTGTGCGATACATCGCCCACGTGAGGAAGACTGCCGAGAACATGCCGACGTAGACGATCGGCGTGTAGCTGAACAAGACGGTGTCGATCCAGTTCCACACCGTCGCCAGCGGACCGGTGCCGCCGGTCGGGAAGTCGAAGACCGGCGGGATCGTCTGGACCGGGTCGGTCGTTCCCGGCCTGCCGAAGATCGTCTCCATCAGGAATCCGGTGATGCCAAGGGCGAGGATGTTGATCGCCGTACCGGAGATGACCTGGTCGGAGCGCAGGTTGATGGAGGCCCATGCATGCAGCGACACCATGAGCACCGACGCGAGTACGGCAGCGAACACGCCGAGCCACACGTTGCCGGTCAGCAGCGTCGCGGTGACCCCCGCGAACGATGCCACGAGCATCAGGCCCTCCATGGCGATGTTGACGATGCCCGATCGCTCGCAGATCGCCGCACCTACCGCGGCAAGCGCGATGGGTGTGGCAAGCCTGATCGCCGAGGCGAACAGTTCGGGAGTGACGATCTCACTGAACATCGGCGCCCCCTTTCGCCTTCCTGGCTTTTGCTACGAACCATGTGACGATCGTCTCGGCACCGACCAAGAAGATGATCGTGCCCTGGATGATCGCGATCACCTTCTGGCTGACGTCCGCCTGCAGCTGCATCGTGCCTGAGCCGGCCGACAGGGCCCCGAACAGCAGTGCGGCGGCCAGTACACCGATCGGGTTGTTCTTGGCGAGCAGGGCCACGGCGATGCCCGTGAATCCGAAGCCCGATGAGAACTGGTCGAACAGACGGTGATGCAGTCCCATGATCTCGACCGCACCGGAAAGCCCGGCGAGCGCGCCCGAGATGCACAGCGACTTGATCGTGGTCGCCGACACGGAGATACCGCCCGTCTCGGAGGCGAACGGGTTGAAACCGACCGCTCGTGCCTCGTAGCCGAGCACCGTGTACTTGAGGATCCACCACACGAGTATCGCCACGCCCACTCCGAGGATGATGCCGAAATGCGCGCGGTTGGGCTGGATGAACGTCAACACGTCCGAGATCCTCGGCAGCTGGCTGGTCTCGGGGAGCAGCGGGGTCTGCGGGATCGCGCCCTCGTCCTTGAACGGGCCGGTCACGATCCACGAGACGAGGTAGCGTCCGATGTAGCTGAACATCATCGTCGTGATGACCTCGTGAGCACCGATCTTGGCTTTCATGAGCGCCGGGATGAACGCCCAGGCCGCTCCGGCGACCGCCGCCGACAGGATCACGGCAGGCACCGACACGATCCATGGGAAGCCCGCGAGCTGCACGCCCACGAACGCCGCGGCCAGTCCGCCCAAGAACAGCTGGCCCTCGGCACCGATGTTGAACAGCCCGGAGCGGAAGCCGTAAGCCACCGCGAGGCCGGTGAACACGAGCGGCGTGGCGCGCAGCAGCGTCTCGCCGATCTGACGCGTCCCGCCGAACGCCCCGTAGAACATCGCCGAGAAGGCCTCGATGGGGCTCTTGCCCGCCGCGAGGATCACGACCGACCCTATGAGGATCGCGATGGCCACCGAGATGAACGGCGTCGCGATCTGGATGAGACGGTCGATGCGCTGCTGCTCGAGCACGTAGCGCCGCTCCGCGGCCTGGCGTGCGGCGATCTCCTCGGCTGCCTGGCGCTCGACCTCGGCCGGATCGAGAGGATTGTCGGGGGTACGGATCTCGTCGCTCATCACGCACTCCCCTCCTGCGTCGGGGTGCTTCGTGGAGTCTCGCCGGTACCGCCCGTCATGTAGTAGCCGAGCGTGGCCTCATCCACGGTGCCGCCTTCGAACTCGGCCACGATGCGCCCCTCGAACATGACGAGGATGCGATCGGACAGCGCGAGGATCTCCTCGAGCTCCATCGAGATGAGCAGGACCGCCTTGCCCGAGTCACGCTCGGCGAGGATCCTGCGATGCACGAACTCGATCGCGCCGACGTCGAGTCCTCGTGTCGGCTGCGCAGCGATCAGCAGCTCCGGCTCGCGGCCGAGCTCCCGGGCCAAGACGAGCTTCTGCTGGTTGCCTCCGGACAGGTTGGCGGCGGCCACGTTCGAGCTCGGCGTACGCACGTCGTAGTCGGCGATGCGCTTCTCGGCGACCTCGGACATCTTCTTGCGGTCAAGGATGCCGCCCTTGGAGAACGGGGCGGCGCTTTGGTCGCCGAGCATGACGTTCTCGACAAGGTCGAACTCCAGGACCAGTCCGCGGCGGTGGCGGTCGGCCGGCACGTGGGACACGCCGGCCGAGATGGTCTTGGCCGGGTCGTCATGCGTGATGTCGGTGCCCTTGAGCCTGATCGTTCCAGCCGTGGGACGGCGCAGACCGACGATCGCCTCCACGAGCTGTGCCTGCCCGTTGCCGTCGACGCCCGCAATGCCCACGACCTCGCCGCCTCGGACGCTCAGGCTCAGGTCCTTCACGGCTTCGAGCTTACGGTCGTCGAGCGCCGAGAGGCCCGCGACATCGAGCACCACGTCGGCAGGGTTCGCGGGCGACTTCTCTACCCGCAACACGACCTCGCGGCCGACCATCATCCGGGCGAGACCGGACTCGTTGCATCTTGAGGGCGTCGTCTCCCCTACCACGCGCCCCGCCCGCATGACGACGATCCGGTCCGCGAACGCCATGACCTCATCGAGCTTGTGGGTGATGATGACGACCGCCAACCCCTCGGCGACGAGCTCGCGCACGATACTGAAGAGCTCCTCGACCTCTTGGGGAGTCAGCACCGCGGTCGGCTCGTCGAGGATCAGGATGCGAGCGTCACGGTAGAGCGCCTTGAGGATCTCGACGCGCTGCTGCATACCGACCGACAGGTCGACGACACGCGCACCCGCGTCGACCTTGAGCCCGTAGCGCTCGGACAACTCGATGACGCGCCGGTGCGCCGTGGCGCGATCGATGACGCCGAGCGGCCCGGACGGCTCGTTGCCCAAGACGATGTTCTCAGTGACGGTGAGCGGCTCCACGAGCATGAAGTGCTGGTGCACCATGCCGACCCGGAGAGCGATGGCGTCTCGGGGGGCACGGATCTCCACCACCTCGCCGTCCACGACTATCTCTCCCGCATCGGCGGCAAGAAGGCCGTAGGCGACGTTCATGAGCGTGGACTTGCCGGCGCCGTTCTCGCCGAGCAACGCCAGCACCTCACCGGGTGCCACGTCGATCGATACATCCTCGTTGGCGAGGACGCCGGGAAAACGCTTGGTGATATGCCGCAGTTCGAGGATCGGCTTTCGCGCGGGGTCTGCTACCGGCGCGTCACAGGCCACGACGGGCTCTTCGGGCATCGAGTGCTCCTGGGTCCGGGGTGGGCTTCAGACCCCGCGCCCGGCCGGGCCGGCCACCTGTCCATCACAGGCGGCCGAACCCGACCGGTGGTGCGCGATGGTCGCGATACTGCTACTTGCTCTCGGGAACCGTGACCGTGCCGGCCTTGATGTCGTCGGTCGCCTTCTGCACGGCGTCCTTGACCTCCTGCGGCATCTTGGTCTCCCAGTCGTGGTACGGCGCCAGACCAACGCCATCCTCGGCGAGGCCGAAGATCTTGTTCTCGCCGCCCTTGATCGTGCCGTCGACCGCTTCCTTCACCGTCATGAACACGGCGTTGTCGACACGCTTGACGGCCGACGTGAGGATCGTGTCGCCGATGCCCGCGATCGTGTTGTACTGATCGGAGTCGACACCGATGAACAGCGCCTTGTTGTCCTGGCACGCCTTGGCGGTGCCGTTACCCGTGCCACCGGCAGCGGCGAAGATGATGTCGGCGCCACCCTCGATCAGGCTCTTGCCGGCCTCGATACCCTTCTGGGCGTCGGTGAACGAGCCGGTGTAGACGCTCTTGACCTCGACGTCCGGAAGAACAGACTTCGCACCGGCGATGAAGCCGGCTTCGAACTTCTGGACCGGCGGGATCTCCATGCCGCCGACGAAGCCGATGACCTTCTGGTCGTTGATCCGCGGATCGACGTCGGTCATCGTGGTCAGCTTGCCTGCGACGACACCCGCCAGGTAGCCGGCCTCCTGCTCCTTGAAGTTCAGGCCGATGACGTTCGGGTCGACCGGATCGAAGAAGATGTCGATGCCGCCGAAGTTCACGTCAGCGAACTGCGGGGCGACCTTCTTGACCGTGTCGGTCATCAGGAAGCCGACCGCGAAGATCGGATTGAAGCCGGCCGTCGCGAGCTGGTTGATGTTGCTCTCGTAGTCGGTCGGCTCCTTGGACTCAAGGACCTCGATCTCAACGCCGAGCTCGGACTCGGCCTTCTGCAGGCCCGCATAGGACAGGTCGTTGAACGACTTGTCGCCAAGGCCTCCGACGTCGGTGACCATGGCCGCCTTGACGTCGGTCTTGGGCTCCTCGGCCGCCGGCGGCTCTTCAGTCCCGCCCCCGCCGCCCGCACAACCGACAGCCATCGACGCGACGAGCATGACGGCCAGCAGTACCGCACTGAGCTTGCCCCACTTTGACCTCACGAAGAACCCTCCTTCTAATCGCGGAGCGCCGCGCCCGGTCTCTGTAGCGGCCCCATTGCCGCCGGCGCAACCCCTCGCTCCTGTACGGTGCCCCCCGAAACCCCGCCTAACCCAGCGTTCAACGCAGGCGGGCACGAGGGTGTGTCGATAGGTATTCTTCCCGAATATGCCGTCTATCGACGTGCGTATACACCTGTGTTGTGGAAATGTCTGCATGCCCGAGCATCTCCTGGAGCGCCCGCAGGTCCGCGCCACCTTCGAGCATGTGCGTCGCGAAGCTATGCCGCAGCGTGTGAGGATGCAGCCCCTCGATGCCGACACGAGCTCCGTACGTGCTCACGAGCGTATGCAGAGACTGGCGCGACATGCGCCTCCCCCGAGTCGACAGGAACAGCGCCGAGTCGCTTTGCGCAAGGCTCCGAGCGGCGTGCAGACGTGACCGACCGGCGCCGAGATACGCTGCCACCGCCGAGCTGGCGAGCCCCGCGATCGGCGCGAGCCGCTCCTTGCCGCCTTTGCCGAACACCCGCACATAGCCGGCATCGAGGTCCAGATCCCCGACGTCGAGTCCGGCGACTTCGCTCACACGCAGCCCGCACCCGTACATCACTTCGAGGATGGCGCGATCCCTGAGGCCTACCGGGCCATCCGGGAACGGCTGGGCGAGCAACGCTTCGACCTGCTCGATCGAGACCACGTCCGGTAGGCGCTCGGGCACCTTGGGCAGCGGCATCCGGGCCGTGGGGTGGTTGGCCGTGATCCCCTCACGGACGAGGAACCGGTGCAGACCCTTGACCGCGGCGAACTTGCGCTCGACGGTGCTCGGGGCCAGCCCCCGGTCGCGCAGTGCCGCGAGAAACGCCACCACATCTTCTCGGCTGACGTCATCGGGCCCGGCGACCCCGCGCGACTCCAAGAACGTCGCGTACTCGCCGAGATCTCTGCCGTAGGCATCCAGGGTGTTGGCCGAGCAGCCCCGCTCAACGGCGAGGTGGCCGAGGTACTCTGTGATCTCTGCCTTCAAACAACCTGCTCCGGCCCAGTGGGGTGAGGGAGGTCGCACATGCGCGGCGACGTCCTGACGTCACGCCAACGCTACTCCGCAGCGGACACAGGGACAACCTGCTGAAACGATAAAGCACCCGCGACCTCGTGAAGAGGACCGCGGGTGCTTCGAAGGTCGAGCGTTTGCGGGGCTTACGCCAACGCGGCGGCGAGCTCCACGTACTCCATACCGTGCGCATCTGCGACCGGCTTGTAGGTGATCTTGCCATCAAGCACGTTGACGCCCTTGGCGAGCGCTGCGTCGTCGAGAACGGCCTGCTTCCAGCCCTTGTCGGCGATCGCGAGACCGTAGCGAAGCGTGGCGTTCGTGAGCGCCAGCGTCGAGGTGTTCGGGACGGCACCGGGCATGTTGGCGACACCGTAGTGCAGCACACCGTCGACGAAGTAGGTCGGATCGGCGTGCGTGGTCGGCTTGGTGGTCTCGATGCATCCACCCTGGTCGACCGAGACATCTACGAGCACGGCGCCCGGCTTCATGGTCGGGAGCATGTCGCGGGTGACCAGGAACGGGGTCTTGGCACCCGGAAGCAGGACCGCACCGATCACGAGATCGGCCTCGGTGACGATGCGCTCGACGTTGTACTTCGACGAGTAGAGGGTGCGCACGCTGTTGCCCCAGACCTCATCCAGGTAGCGCAGGCGGTCGAGGTTGACGTCCATGATGGTGACGTCGGCGCCCATGCCCTTGGCGACGTAGGCCGCGTTGGTTCCGACGACGCCTGCGCCAAGCACGACGACCTTGGCCGGCAGCACGCCCGGCACGCCGCCCATGAGCACGCCACGGCCACCGAACGGCTTCTGCAGGTAGGTCGCGCCCACCTGTGCGGCCATGCGGCCCGCGACCTCCGACATGGGGGCGAGCAGCGGCAGCGAGCGGTTCGGCAGCTCGACGGTCTCGTAGGCGATGCACACCGCACCGGACTTCACGAGACCCTCGGTCTGAGGCAGATCGGGAGCGAGGTGCAGGTAGGTGTAGAGGATCTGGCCGGGGCGAAGACGCGCAATCTCGACGGCCTGCGGCTCCTTGACCTTGACGATCATCTCGGCGCGGGCGAAGACCTCATCGGCGGTGGCGACCATCTCGGCGCCGGCGGCGACATACTCCTCATCGGTGAACGACGAACCGGTGCCCGCACCCGCCTCGACGAGGACGGTGTGACCATGCGCGACGAACTGTGAGACGCCGGCCGGGGTCATGCCGACACGGAACTCGTTGTTCTTGATCTCCTTGGGTACTCCGACGATCACGAGCTGCTCCCTTCAGGTGCGACCAGCACTTTGGACGATAGCGCCGGACCGGTGCTGCGAGCCTCGGTCCGACGGCCGAAAACCTCACTCAGTGTAGCGTCTCGGAGCGGTGGCGCAACGCCCATTTTGCATGGTCGCGCCGGAGTATTGCATACAGATTCGCCCGCTAGAGCACGGAGCGGGCGATTCTGAATGCAATCTCTCCCGAGGCGAACGCGGCCGCGAAGAACGCGGGGTCGTCGGCGAGCGAGCGGCCCATCGTCGCAACCTGCACGCCGCCCAGAGGGGGCGGCGGTGTAGCACCTTCGGCCGAGTCGACGCGCTCGTGGATCTCCCACACACCCGCCTCTTCGAGGTCCGCGTCGACGCGCGCAGCGAGCTCCGGCGGCAGCGTCGGTACCGCAACCTTCGCAGCTGCCAGTGCCACCGAGGCCAGCGCCGCTCGCGTGTGATGGCTCACGCCCTGGTGTCGCGCACGGGCGTCCGCGAAGGAAATCCGCAGGCAGACCACCGGAACCCCGCCGAGCACGGCGACCGCGTTGACGGCCTCACCCTGGGCCACCCCACCGTGACCGAACGGTGTCGCCGTACCCACGACACCCGGGCCGATGGCGACGATCGCGATGTCGGCATTCAGCACGTGGCGCGCGGCGAGGAGCCCCGAGTGCAGGTTGACCGCCTCGTACTCGCCTCCGAACGCCTGCCCACAGCTGATCGTGGCGTCGAGCAATCCCGCTTCACGCGAGGCACGCACCACGTCCGAGAGCTCGAGTGCGAGCGCGGCGCCATCCGTCATGCAGTATGCGATGCGAATGTTGCGGTCCGCCCGCTTCGCGGCGGCTGCCACAAGGGGAACTTGGCTGTGCAGGCCGCAACACACGACCGGCATTCCATCGAGACTGGACGCCTCGCGCATCACCGCGTGATGCTCGGACTCCTGCGCCTCAACGGCCGCGACGTCGATCTGCATCGGGGTGTAGCGTAGCTTCATGATGTGCCCGCCGGCCGGGGCGTCGAGCGCCACACCCTCGCCGGAGCGGGCGACAACGAAGTGCCTGCCACCCGTCCCCAAGTCAAGATCCACCGCCGTGGTGTTGAGCAGCACGCGGTCACCGGACACACACGGGCCGCAGAGCCTCAAGTACGCGATCGCCGAGCCGTGCCGCCCGTCATCGAGCTCCACGGCCAGATCGAGCACCCCCGGAGCTTCACCCACGACATCGGTAACGGTCGCCCAGACGAGACGCATCGCGCTCAGCCCCTCGCCATGCCATGGGCGACCGACGTGCACAGCTCAGTCAGCGCCACGAGATCTTCGACCGCAAGCTGCTCGTCGGTTCCATGGACCCCCGACATCCCGCAGGCGAGCGCGAGCGTGGGAACGCCTGCCGTGGCGAAGACGTTCGCGTCGCTCCCCCCGCCCGTGCGGAAGGTCACCGGCTCGCGGCCGATGGCGCGCACGGCTGCGGCCACGGTCTCCACGAGCGGGTCGGACTCGTCACGGTTGAACCCCTCGTACTCAAGGGTCCAGGCCACGTTGACGACGCCCCCGTACTTCTCGGCGGCGCTGTGCATCGCGTCGTCCATCGCAAGCCGCAACCGCTCGACGCGCTCTCGGTCGAGCGAGCGGCACTCGCCGGTGACGTCGACGCGGGCGGTGACCACGTTGGTGGCCGCTCCGCCGTGGATCGACCCGACGTTGGCGGTCGACACCTCGTCGAGACGACCCAACGACATGGAGGCGATGGCCTCGGCAGCCATCGTGATGGCCGAGACGCCCAGCTCCGGCGCGACGCCCGCATGGGCAGCACGCCCGAGGAACTCGGCGGCGAAAGTGTAGTGGGTCGGCGCGGCGACGACGATGCCGCCAGGCTCCCCTGCTGCGTCCAGGACGAGGCACAGGTCACCCGCCGCATACGCCGGGTCGAGCGCCTTGGCCCCGACGAGCCCGAGCTCCTCTTGGACGGTGAAGACGCAGCGTACGGTGGGATGCGGCTCGTCGCCAGCGGCAAGACGCCTCACGCACTCGATCGCCGCGGCGAGTCCCGCCTTGTCGTCGGCACCGAGGACCGTGTCGCCCGCGCTTACGATGATTCCGTCGACTACGACGGGCTCGACTCCTCGGCACGGCTCCACGCAGTCCAGGTGGGCCGACAGGACGAGCACGCCCGGGGCCGTACCCTTGAGCTCGGCGATAAGGTTGCCGGTGTCGGACCCCGTGCGGCCAGCGGCGTCGTCGTAGTGCAGCGAGCAGCCGACCGCAGCCAGCTCACGGGCGCAGTACTCCGCGCACGCCGCCTCGAAGCCGGACGGGCTGTCGATGCGTACCAGCTCGAAGAAGGTCTCGAGCAGGCGGTCGTCAGGCGACAGGTCCGACCGCACGCCGTCCTACCCCCGCGCGTTCTTGTAGGACACGGCAGCGCCGATGAAGTCGCGGAACAGCGGAGCGGGCCGGGTGGGCCGGCTCTTGAACTCGGGATGCCCCTGATTGCCGAGGAACCACGGGTGGTCCGGAAGCTCCACCATCTCGACGAGCTTGCCATCGGGACTCACGCCGCTGATCACGAGGCCGGCGTCCACGAGCTGCTGCCGGTAGGCGTTGTTGACCTCATAGCGATGGCGGTGGCGCTCGTAGATGACCTCTTCGCCGTAGGCGTCCCAGCCCTTGGTACCCGGCGTCACCTTGCACGGGTACGCACCGAGGCGCATCGTGCCGCCCATGTCGGCGACCCCCTGCTGGTCGCGCATGAGGTCGATGACCGGGTGCTCGGTCACCGGATCGAACTCGGCGGAGTTCGCGCCTTCGAGCCCGGCGACGTGTCGAGCGAACTCGGCGACCGCCACCTGCATACCGAGACAGATGCCGAAGTATGGGACGCCGTTCTCGCGTGCGTAGCGGGCGGCGCGGATCTTGCCCTCGACTCCGCGGATGCCGAAGCCGCCCGGAACGAGGATGCCGTCGAAGCGCTCGAGCGTCGACTCGACCTCCTCAGGCGTGAGCGACTCGGCGTCGACCCACTCGACGCACACTTTGTGGTCGTGGAAGATGCCCGCGTGGTCGAGCGCCTCGTTGACCGAGAGGTAAGCGTCCGGAAGCGAGACGTACTTGCCGACCAGCGCGATGTTGACCTCGTCGGCCAGCGAAGCCGAGTGATCCACGAACGCATCCCACTCGACGAGGTCGGGCTCGCCGCACTCCAGACTCAGGCGGTCGATGACCATCTCGTCGAGCTGCTGAGCCCGCAGGTTCTTGGGCACCTCATAGATGCTGCGCGCATCCTGCGCCGAGACGACCGCGCCGGGGTCGACGTCGCAGAACAGCCCGATCTTGCGCCGGATGCTCGCGTCGATGGGCCGATCCGAGCGGCACACGATGAAGTCAGGCTGGATACCGATGCTCCGGAGCTCCTTGACCGAGTGCTGCGTGGGCTTGGTCTTGAGCTCGCTCGACGCACCGATCCACGGCACCAGCGTCACGTGGATGTAGCAGACGTTGTCGCGTCCCTTGTCCTTGCGCATCTGACGGATGGCCTCGAGGAACGGCAGCGACTCGATGTCGCCCACCGTACCGCCGACCTCGGTGATGATGACGTCGGGCTGGGTCTGCTCGGCGAGGCGGTTCATGCGGTCTTTGATCTCATTGGTGACGTGCGGGATGATCTGCACAGTCCCGCCGAGGAAGTCGCCGCGCCGCTCCTTGGTGATGAGCGACTGGTAGACCGAGCCCTGGGTCACGTTGCAGTCCCGGGTGAGCGACTCATCGACGAAGCGCTCGTAGTGCCCCAGATCCAGGTCGGTCTCGCCGCCGTCGTCGGTCACGAAGACCTCGCCGTGCTGGAAGGGGCTCATCGTACCGGGGTCGACGTTCAAATACGGGTCGAGCTTCTGGATGGTCACCTTCAGCCCGCGGGACTTCAGCAGACGTCCCAGCGATGCGGCCGTGATGCCCTTGCCCAGTGAGCTGACAACGCCACCGGTCACGAAGATGTGCTTGGTCATGTGCCCCGTCTTTCCCTCTCGTGGTCTGGTGCGGCTCCCCGACTTGCGATTCTACTCGGCGGATTCATCTCGAACAGGACTTGATTTCCCCGGATCCGTGAATGGAGGGTGCTCACGGCAGCCTTCCCAATCGGTCTACCCATCGAAGGGGTGCGCTTCCCTCGATGACCGCCGAGAAGCTCACACGCTCGCTCGCGAGGTTGAGCGCGAGCAGAGCGAAGGAGTAGAACGCCAGTCCCCACAGCGGCAGGGTGAGCACGATCGTCATGCCGGCGACGGCGCCCATCGGGTTCGCGCCCGCGTCACCGAGCATGCCGAGTTCGCCGAGGTCGTAGCGCAGAACCGCGGCCGCCGGTCCGAGCAGCATCAGTGCCGCGGTGATGAACGTCGCCACGCCATCCAGGGGCTGCACCGGCGGTGCCGCCGGGGCGATGCCGCCGAGTGCGAACGCCAGAAGGGCCGCGGCGAGCAGCGCGAGTACCGAATACGCCTTCAGTGCGCGGCCGGGCCGCAGGTCGGTGAGGTTCACGAAGTTCGAGGTCAGTGCGATGGCGGCGGTTGCGAGCACCACGCCTGAGATGCCGCCCGCCGAGAGCTCCCCGCGCATGAGCCCTTCGCTCCCCCATGGGGCGAACTCGGAGACCACGAGTGCGACGACCAGGCTCGCGGTCCCGACTCCGACGAGCTTGAGCATGCCGGTGGTCATGCGGCCCTTCGCCAGCGCGCGGAAATGCCCCTTGAAGCCGCGGTCCGCACCGGTCCCCAACGCATCGTCGACCATGCCGAGGGCGAATGCGACGAGCGCCAACGGACCCGCCAGCGTGAAGACCTGCAGTACCGACCCCGGTCCGAGCATGCCGCCGATCACGCCGGCGACGATAGCGCACCCCGCCCACACGAGCCAGACGATCCCCAGCCCGAGAAACACCTGACGCCCGCGGTAATTCTCGGTCACCTTGCCCTGAGCCAAAGCGGGCACCAGAAGGTGCACGAACCCCCATGGCACCAAGAAGCCGAGCACGAGGGCGACCCCGACCTGCGCCGCGGCGGCCGTCATCGGCGATCCTCCCCGCTCACGTCTTCCGCCAGCCGATCCAGCATCAGCCAGGCGATGCCCACGCCGATCCAGAACGTGATGAGCGCAGGGATGACGATCCCCGAGTCCTCGGTGAAGTAGGCCACGGTGCCCGCGACGAGCGAGACCGTGACCGCGTCGGCGAAGCGCGGGTTGGCAGCGAGCGTGTCGGCGAACTCGCCGTGAGGACGCCACCGCATGAAGCCCAGGTATGCGAGCACGGCAACCAGGATGTAGGCCCAGTTCGTGGCGGTCAGCACGCGCAGGTTCGTCTGCGCTTTACGAACGACGATGTCAACAAGCACCTGGATGCCACCTTGGTCGGCCGCACTGAGCGAGCGCGCGAGATGCGTCTGCGCACCGCCGATACGGTCGAGCACGGCGAACGCTCCGATGACCGCCACGACCACGAAGCCCAGTGCGACGACGCTCTTCCACGTGACAGGGATCTCGTTCATGAGCAGATACATGAGGCCGAAGCCCACGACGCCCCAGATCGCGACACCCACGTTCGCGCCCCAGAACGGAGCCGCAGCGCTCATGACCACGACGACGCCGATGACGGGGATCCCGAAGCGCCTGAGTGAGGCGCTCCACGGGCGATCGGGCCACTGGTCCAAGATCAGCGCGACACCCACGAGCGCCGCACCGAACAGGATCGAGGCCGCCTCGTTGCCGATGCCGTAGAAGCGGGCTGCCACGATCGGCGAGTAGCCGAAGAAGTTGCTGAACGACAACGGGGCGCCGAACCACTGATCGACACAGATCACGAGTGCGCTCAGCAGGGCCGTCACGCCGAGCACGGCTCGCGAAGGCCATCTGCGCTGCGCGAGAAGCGCGACAACCCATACGAGTGCCAGCACGCCGAGGAAGCCCAGCGTGACTGCGGTAACGCTGGCGGGCAGACGGTCAGGTACGAACATGAGCCAACCGGCCAGCGGTGCCACGCTCACGAGCGCAAGCACGGCCTTCAGGCCGCCCACCCACCGCAGCGCGGTACGGGGGCGCCATGCGCGGGCGGTGACGATCACTATCGCCGAGAACAGAAGTACGAGCACAAGCAGGGCGACGAAGGCGTTCGCAATGGTGTACTTCACCGAGTCGATCGCCACAGCGGCTGCCGACTGCCGTGCCAGCCAAGCGACGCGATCCTCGAGCCTGCCGGCCCATGCGGGGTTATCGGCCTCGAGCACGCTGCCGGCCATCCCGGCCGGCGCCTCAGACGAACCGCTCGCTTGCGCATAGAGAGTGCGTGCGACGTCGAGGCTCGTGACGAGCCCGAGCCGCTGCGTCGAGTCCGACGACAAGACGCCCTGCACGGAGGCCATATCGGCCCCACCCGCGAAGATGACCGGGCCGAACGCCTCGGGGCCCGACGAGCGTGCTTCCGCCGTCGACATCGACATCACGACGATCGGCGTTTCAGGCCACTTCGTCCGGGCCATGCCCACGACGGAGTCGAGTGTCTTGAGCGCATCGGTGCGCATCCGAGCGGCGACTTCAGGCGCCACCTGCGGGGCGAAGGCGACCGCGCGATGCATGTCGCCCGCGTCGAGCACCACCAAGCCCTTGAAGTCCGCGGGGAGTTCCTCGGTCGCCCGCTCGAAAGCCTGCAGATCGGTCCTGATCCCGAAGGGCGCTGCGGGGTCTGTCTGCAGCAGGCCGGTCGAGACATCGCCCGATGCGACGAGGCCGTCCTCGTCCATCGCGACGATCGCGGCGGGCCGGGCGTGGATGTGCGCCCCGGCGACACCGAGGTCCGCGTTGCCGATCGCGGCGGTGCTGCCGCCCGCCTCGGTCACAGCCTCACCAAGCACTCCCGGCTGCGCCTTGAACCCCTGGGTCTCGTTGGCGCGGAGCGCAGCCGGAAGGCCCACGTACGCGATCGACGCGGAGCCGGCGGCCCCGCCTGTGGCACGAGCATAGGCCTGCGCACCGGTAAGGCCGGCGGTTAGCGTCTCGTCGACGTTCATCGCCGGCTGGGCCTCACGGGGCGGATACGCCCAGACCCCCGACGAGAGCGTCAGGGCTCCTTCAATGACCGAACCGGGCTTGCCCTCCTCGCGTTCACGCGAGCGGGAGTTGACGTTGCCGATGGCGCCGGACTCGGCGAGTTGCCACAGGTTCGGGGTCGCCGTGGGAGAGATGTCAGCCCAACGCAGATACGGCGCCAGCACCACCACCGCCCGGCCAGGAGCCCGATCCGCCGCCACCGAGGGGGTCGCCGACCACGCTGCGCATAACGCAGCGAGCAGCGCGGCTGTCGCAATGACTCGTCTCATCCACTCCCATGATATCGGATAGAAGGGTCCGCGGCCGATGACGCATCGGTGACACCCACCGCGCACCACGCCTGCTTTCGATACACTTGGCGGCGAATCCGCCGTATGTCGCCTGCGGTCGCGTCGCGCCCGCCTGACAGCCGATACGAGAGGCCCCAGCCATCTCCAAACCCTCCATCGCCCGCTCGACCGCCCTGATGTCGACCGCCACAGCGCTGTCGCGCATCACGGGCTTCGTACGCATGTGGGCGACGGGATTCGCGCTCGGCGTCACCTCGCTTGCGGCCTCCTACAACGTCGCCAACAACATCCCGAACATGATCTTCGAGCTTGTCGCGGGCGGCATCCTCTCGTCGCTGTTCATCCCGACCTACCTCGAGCTCAAGGCAGAGCGGGGCGAAGCCGACGCGGGCCGGTTCGCCAGCCACGTGTTCAACCTCGCCGTCCTGTCGCTCGGCGTCGTCGCCGTTCTCGGCACGCTGTTTCCCGAGCCGTTCATCTGGACGCAGACCTTCCGTATGGACGCCGCTTCGGGCGCCCAGGTTCGCGCCGACGCGGAGCTGCTCTTCAGGTTCTTCGCCATCCAGGTCGTGATCTACGGCGGCGGCATGGTGATGCAAGGGCTGCTCAACGCGCACCGCAAGTACCTGTGGCCGGCGTTGGGCCCGGTGTTCAACAACGTGGTCGTCATCGCGACGATGTTCATCTACGCTGCGATGGTCCCCAGCGATCCCGACCGGGCGCTGATCGTGCTTGCGATAGGCACCACGCTCGGCGTGTTCACGATGTTCGCGGTCATGGTTCCCGACCTCGTGCGCAGCAAGGTCCGCTATCACGCCGAGTTGGGCCTCGCCGACCCGGCGGTCCGACGGATGCTCGTCCTGGCGGTCCCCACGGTGATCTACGTCGTGACCAACCTGGTCGCGGTGTCGTTCAGGAACGCGTCGGCCTTCGCGGTCGCCGAGAACGGTCCGTCCGTCCTGATGTACGCATGGACGTTCTACCAGCTTCCGTACGGCATCTTGGCGGTCGCACTTGCGACGGCAGTGTTCACCGAGCTCTCCGATGCGGCGGGACGCAAGGACTTTGACGCACTCAAGCGGCACTTCACCTCCGGGCTGTCCACAACCGGCGTACTCATGCTCCCCGCCTCGGCCGCCCTGATCGCGCTTGCCGAGCCTCTCGTGTCGCTGTATCAGGTGGGCGCCTTCGAGGCGTCCGCGGTTCCCGAGGTCGCATCCGCACTGCGTTGGTGGGCACTCGGCCTGACGTTCTTCGCCGCCATGATGTTCACGCTGCGCACCTTCTATTCACTCAAGGACACCCGCACGCCTATGCTGGTGAACCTGGCGCTCGCCGTGCTCCACATCGGCCTGTACTGGGTCCTGTCGACCGGCATCGGCGCGTGGCCGGGGATCGGCATCAACGGCATCCCGATCGCCGATGCGGTCTTCTACGCGGCGATGCTGCTCGTGCTGACCGTGCTGCTGCGCCGTCGCCTGGGTGGCTTCGACGTCGCCAACGTCGCCAGCACGTACCTTCGGATGGCCTTCGCATCCACGGTTGCCGGAGTGGTCGCGTGGTGGCTGTCGACGGCGATGGCACCGATGACCCCGGGGATCTCGGGAGCGCTCGTGCGCATCGCGGTCGCAGGTACGGTCTGCCTCGTGATCGCGTTCGGCCTCGGCAGACTGCTGGGCGTGACCGAGGTCTCCTCGGCGGTCGCTCTGGGTCGCCGAGCCGTGGCCAAGCTCGGCGGCAGGAGGCGCTCGTGACCGACATCGCGGTACTCATCCCCGCTCACGACGAGGGCCCGCGCATTGCGCGAACGGTCTCCGCAGTCGCCTCGCTCCCCCAGGTCACCCGCATCGTCGTCGTCGATGACGGCAGCGACGACGACACGGCCGACCTGGCGGCAGAAGCCGGCGCCAAGGTGGTCCGCCTGCAGTTCAACGTCGGCAAGGGTGCCGCGCTCGAGGCGGGTGCCAGCCGCGTGGCCGACGCCGACATCATCGTCTTGCTCGACGGTGACCTCGCTGAGGCCGCGGTGCAGGCCGAGAAGCTCATCGGGCCGATCTTGGACGGCTCGGCGGACATGACCGTAGCGACCTTCCCCCGCCCCGAAGGCAAGGCCGGATTCGGGCTGGTGAAGGGTCTGGCGCGGTGGGGCATCGCCCGCATGGGCGGCGGTTGGCTGGCCGATGCGCCACTGTCAGGGCAGCGGGCGCTGTCGAGCGAATGCTTCGAGTCGGTCCGCCCGTTCGCGACCGGCTATGGCGTGGAGGTGGCGCTCACCATCCGCGCGTTACGACGCGGATTCCGCCTCCTGGAAGTCCCCACCACCATGTCGCACGCGGCCACAGGCCGTGACGTGGCGGGTTTCGTCCACCGGGGACGGCAGTTCGTCCACGTCGCCCTGGCGCTGACCAAGATGGCGTTCGAACGGGACTAGTCGGTCCCCGGAATGGGCGGGAACGGCGCCTTGGTGCCGGCCGCATAACCGTAGTATCCGGGCTCGCCACCGCTGAACAGCGCGACCAGCGTGAAGCGGCCGACCTGCGTGTCGAGCGTGTCGAGCGCCGAGAGACCGGCGTCAGCCGCCGCAGCCGCCACTCCCGTGCCCGCATTCGTGGTCTGGGCACCGACCGACGTGCCGCCCGCATCTGCGAAGGCGCGAGCCACGGCGAGCGCAGACGGATCGGGCTTACCGTCGATCGACGCAAGGTCGACTACGCCGAACACGGTCCCTTGAGCGTCGATGCCGGGTGCGCTCAGCACGCCCTCGGCGCCGAGCAACTCGGTGAGCGGCCGGCCGTCTGCCTCCGTCCGCCACTCGGCAGCCAGGGAGGCAGCGACCGACGCCGCCAGATCCTCGCGCTCCCCGGTCAGGCTTTCGACTCGCGAACGCACGGCTTCGTCATCGACCCCGAGACCGGGCTTGAGCAGCGTCACGACCACAACCGCCGCACCGGCGTCCTCCAGGTCGCGCTGCGCGGCCTGGACGCCGTCGGTACGGCCGGTGCCCGCGAGCAGCACGACCGACTTGCCCTGCAGCCTGCCGGGCGCCCAGGCGTCGTTGGACTGACGGGCGAAGTCCGACAACATCTCGTTGGCTGCCGAGAGGTCGGCGTTTTGGGTCCTGAGCGTGGAGAACTCCTTGCGCAGCCCCTCGACGAGGGCCTGCTGTTGGTCGTCGAGCGCTCCCCTTCCCACCGCGAGCCCGCCGAGAACCAACCCCATGGCGAGCGCGAGGAAGACAGCTGCCAGAGAAGCGATGTGGTACCGCAGGTTGTACATCCGACCTCCCGGTCGATCAGATACCGAATGCCGCGCGTATGCGCAGCACCAACAGTTCGATCATGCCACGCGCCTCTGCCGATATGAGAAGGATAGCGGTCACGACCGCAAGTGCGCCGACCACGAGCACCATCAGGTGGCTCGGACCGATCGAGGCACGATAGAGCTTGTTGACACCCTTCGCGTCGACGAGCTTGGGCCCCACTTTGAGCCGGACAAGGAACGTGGAGGCCATGCCCGAGCGACCCTTGTCCAGATACTCGACCAGGTTCGCATGAGTGCCCAAAGCAACGATCAGGTCCGCTCCGGACTCCCACGCGAGCAGCAACGCGAGGTCCTCGCTCGTCGCAGACAACGGCCACACGTGCGCTCGCTCGCCCACGTCGAGCGCATCGAGTCGCGGCATGCCCGGAGCATGCCCATCGGCGTACGCGTGGACGATCAGCTCCGCACCACTGAGGAGTGCGGCGTCAGTCACCGAGTCCATGTCACCAACGATGATATCCGGCGAGAAACCGGCTTCGAGAATCGCATCGGCTCCGCCGTCCACGCCGACAAGAACCGGCCGGATCTCGCGGATGTAGGGTTTGAGGGCCTCGATGTCCTCTCGGAAGTCGTAACCGCGCACCACCACGAGCACGTGCCGTCCCTCGATCGGCGTTTCGAGCCGAGGCACCCACATCTCATCGGTGAGGATCGCCTTCTCGCGCTCCAGATACTCGAGGGTGTTACGCGCGAACCTATCCAGCTGATCGCCGAGCGAGGCCTTTGCCGCCTCCATGCGCTCTTCGACGGTGGTGACGGTCAATCGGGTCCCCTTGGCGCAGGTCTTCCCGCCCACGCGGACCTCATCGCCGACCACCTCGACCACGTCACCTTCGCGGATGCAGTCGAAGGCGTCGGGTCCTACCGCATCGATGAGTGTCACGCCGCCGCGGGTCAGCAGCAGCGGTCCGACGTTGGGATAGGCGCCGGAGATCGACTCTGCGGCGTTGACCACGACCTCGACCCCGGTCGCGAGCAACGCCTCGGCGCTCACTCGGTCCATGTCCACATGATCGACGAACGCGACATCGTCGGGCCCGAGCCGCTTGACGAGGTCTTTGGTGCGTTTGTCGAGCTTCGCGACTCCCTGGTGGCGCATCAGTCGCCCTTCCGTGACTTCTCGAGCACAGCGCGAGCATGCGTCATGCTCGCTTCCGAATCATCGCCCGAGAGCATCCGTGCGAGCTCCCGCACGCGTTCGTCGCCCTCGACCAGCTCGACGACCGTGCGCACGTCGTTGCCGATGGCCACCTTTCGCACCACGAGGTGCGTGTCCGCGAACGCTGCGACCTGGGCGAGATGCGTGATCGCCACGACCTGGTGTGTCTGGGCGAGCTCGGCGAGCTTGATGCCGACCGAGTGTGCAGTGGCACCTCCGATGCCCGCATCGATCTCGTCGAAGACCAGCGTCGACACGTCGTCGGCCCCACGGAGCGCACACTTGAGTGCGAGCATGACGCGGGAAACCTCGCCGCCCGATGCGATCCGCGACAGCGGGCGCAGCGGCTGCATCGCCGAGGCGCCGTAGGAGATCTCGACGCGCGAAGGTCCATCAGCGGTCCACGAGTCGAAGGACCGGCGCTCGATCGCGACACCGAACTCGGCGCCAGCCATCCCGAGCTGGGACGTCTCGTCACGGAGCACCGCGCAGAAGGCCTCTGCACCGTCACGCCGCACCCCGTCAAGGTTCTCGGCTGCATCCACAAGCGTGAGCCGCGCTCGCTCCACGTCGGCACGCGCATCATCGAGCGCTCCACCGGCACCGCCGGCGACCGCGATGACCGCCTCCGCCCGGCTGCGGGCGTCGAGCACGTCGTCGAGCGTGGGTCCGTACCGCTTCTTGAGTGCCGACAGGGCACCGAGGCGCGCCTGTGCCCGCTCGACCCGTTCGGGGTCGTGGTCCACGGCATCACGGTACATGCGAGCGGTCGAACCGATGTCGTCCACGAGTGCCTCAGCCTGACGCAGCGAGTCGGTCATCTCGTCGAGCTTCGGATCGATGTCGGAGACCCGCTCGAGCTGGGCGCGTGCCACTGCGAGTCTGTCGAGCGCGCCACCCTCGCCGCGCAGCTCAGCCGCCACAGCGCCCGCGGCCTCGGCGAGG